>Ga0187784_10000817_pt1 | contig 23824 bp, 25 predicted proteins | sample 1015_SJ02_MP15_2_FD_132964 | JGI IMG/M metagenome (GOLD analysis project Ga0187784, IMG submission 132964) | Tropical peat soil microbial communities from peatlands in Department of Meta, Colombia - 1015_SJ02_MP15_20_MG | ecosystem: Environmental > Terrestrial > Soil > Wetlands > Peat | place... | reverse complement strand
TGCGATCGTCCAAACGCCCTTGCTCATGACTCGCTCGTCAGGATTTGACCTTAATGGTCATTATAGTCAACTATCTGGCTTGGCGCAAAGGCAAAATGTGATCGGCCGCCCCATCCGCGCCGACGGGATCGCCGATCGTCCAACAGGATCCGTCACGCCGAGGTGCATTACCGGCGTGAGCCCGTGTCGGTCGTGAGCCAATGAGACCGGCATATCCGAGGCGTTATGCCAAAATCGGTTGCCGCGACAGGATTTGAGCCTTCGGCGTCAGGCGACGCGCCTCGGCCCTCCCGCGGGCCCATCACCAAAGACGCCCCGCCTTCCTTACATCCCCTTGGCATCATTGAGCGACCAGTCGTAGCCGTCGCCGGCGATGCGGGATTGCCGCGCCAGCGCCTCGGCCAGCGGCGGCGCGGCATAATGCCGGAGATGCTCGATCGCGCCGCGGTCGCTGCCGCCGAAATCCGCCTTGTACCAGACATAGAGCGACGAGACCTGCAAGCGGCCGCCCTCGACGCGCGCGCCGCGGGGATGGTTGACATAGGCGCGCGCGGCGGCCTCGAGCATGGCATCGGCCGCGGCGGCCGTATAGGCGCGCGACGCGAGGTTCGGGCCGCCGAGCGTGGCGCTGGCAAGCGCGTAATGGTGGCGGGGATCGCGCCAGAGCGGACGCAGGATGCGGTGCTCGATGTCGTCGAGGCTGACCTCCTCGCCCTCGATATGAAGGAGCTTCCGGCTCCAGGGGCCGCGGTGCGCGGCGCCGATGTCGAGGATGCTGGCGACGGGATATTGCTCGAGCACGACGCGCAGCACGAGCGCGTTGTAGAGATTGATCCAATAGGCCTGCTGCTCGGCGCGGCGATAGGCGGTGATCGGCAGCCCCGCCAGCGCCGCGATGTAGAGCGACAGCGCCTCGCGGTCGGCGGGCAGCACCCGGCGATAGGCGATGCGCGCGATGCCGTCGCCGCCGGACACGACATAGCGCGCGAGCAGCCGGTCCCAGGCGGCATGGTCGATGACCGCTCCCGCGCTCTCATCGCTCGTGCGCCAGTGCGGCCAGGCAACGGCGCGCGGCGCGGCGCGGGCGGCGCAGGGCGCGAGCGCCGCCAGCGCCAGCGCGCCGAGCGCCGCCCGGCGGGTGAGGCCCGGCCTTACGAGGCGGCCGCCGCCGGACGCGCGCTCGCGCCGCCCCCGGCGCCGGGAAGCCGCAGGCAGAACGTCGTGCCGGCGGCGCTGCTGTCGCCAAGCGTAATGTCGCCGCCATGGGCGCGCAGGATCTCGCGCGCGATGGCGAGCCCGAGGCCGGTGCCGCCCGGCCGCGCCGAGCCGGCAAACGGCCGGAACAGATTGTCGCGCGCCTTGGGCGGCAAGCCCGGTCCGTCGTCGCTGACTTCGACGACGGTCGCCTCCGCCTCGCTCCGCGCGCTGACGCTGACGCGGCGCGCGCCGGCTTCGATGGCGTTGCGCGCGAGGTTGAGAATGACGCGGAAGAGCTGCTCGCGGTCGGCCTCGACCGTCAGCATCGCCGGCACCTCGTTGACGAGCCGCGCGCCGTCCTCGCTCTTGGGCTCGACCAGCTCGGCGATCTCCTTGACGAGCCCGGCGAGCGCGAAGCGCGAGCGGCTGACCGGCGGCGCGCCTTCGCGCGTGTAGCTGAGCGTGCGCGCGCACAGCGCCACGGCGCGGTCGATGGCGGTGAGCAGCCGCGGCGTCACGCGCTTCACCTCCGGCACCTCGCTGTCGGCGAGGCTGTCCGACATCAGCCGCGCGGTCGACAGGATGTTGCGGAGATCGTGGCTGATCTTGGCGACGGCGGTGCCGAGCGCCGCCAGCCGCGCGTTGTGGCGCAGCGCCTGGCGCACCGTCTCCTGCATGGCGGCAAGCTCGCGCTGCGCGAGGCCGATCTCGTCGGCGCGCCGCGAGGGCGGGATGGCGCGCGATTCGTCCTCGGGATCGGCGCGGAAGGACACCATGCTCTGGGTGAGCCGGCGCAGCGGCGCCACCAGCAGCCATTGCAGCGCGAGATAGAGGAGCGCGGCGGTGATGAGCGAGATGACGATCGACATCTCCAGGATATGGCTGCCATAGACGATCATCGCCGTTCGCATCGGCGCCTCGTCCATGATCACCTCGACGACGATGTGCGGGTCCTTGGGCGAGAGGTCGAGCACGCGCAGGATGCGGTTCTGCCTCTGCTCCAGCGCGATCAGCGCGTCGATGATCAGCCGCGCGACGCCGGCGTCGCCGAGATCGAAGGTGGCGTCGATGCGCGGCGCGCCGCCGGCATCGAGCATCAGCGTCGCCGAGGGCTTGTGCAGCACGATGCCGTAGGCGCCGACATGCCCTAGCAGCTCGCGCGCCAGCGGCTCGCTCACCATGTTGTCCGGCGTCGCCTCGAGCGCGAGGATGGCGAGATGCGCGTCCGCGATCTTTTCCTGGAGGTAGTTGAGCCGGAAGCGCGCCACCGACGGCACGAAGATCAGCACCTCGCTCACCATGACGAAGATCACGGTGAGCATGAGGAGCCGCGCCGAGAGGCCGCGCAGGAAGGGCGGAAGCTCCCTCATCCGAGCCTCGCCAGGAGGCGCAGCAGGCGGCGCGTGCGATCGTTGAACAGCTTCGGCGTGAAGAAGCTGCCAGCGGCGCGCTTGCTCGCCTCGCCGAGCGTCGGATAGGGCGCGATGAAGCCCGCCAGCGTCGCGAGCTTGAGATTGCCGCTGAGCGCCAGGCACCAGCTCTGGATCAGCTCGCCCGCATGCGCGCCGAGGATCGAGGCGCCGAGCACCTGGCCGTTGCGGCGCGCCAGCACCTTGACGAGGCCGTGCGTCTCGCGCTCGGCCTGGGCGCGGTCGTTCTCATGGAAGGGCCAGCGCAGCACCTGCACGTCGCCGGGATGCGCGCGCATCGCTTCCGCCTCGGTCATGCCCGCCTGAGCAAGCTCGGGATCGGTGTAGGTGACCCAGGGCAGCGCACGATAGTTCACCTTCGCCGGCAGGCGGAACAGCGCGTTGCGAATGACGATCCCGGCATGATAGCCGGCGACGTGGGTGAATTGCGGCCCGCCGGCGGCGTCGCCCACGGCATAGACGCGGCGGTTGCTGGTGCGCAGCCGCCGGTCGAGGACGAGGCCGCCGCGCACGTCGGTGGCGATGCCGGCCTTGTCGAGATCGAGCCCGGCGAGGTTCGCCCGCCGCCCCGCCGCCACCAGCAGATGCGAGCCTTCGATGCGGCGCTCGCCCGCGCCGTCCTCGAGCACCGCCGCGACGCCGTCGCCGGTGCGCTCGACGCGGCGGATGCGGGCGCCTTCCTCGATGACGACGCCGTCGGCGCGCAGGCGCTCGACCAGCAAGGCGGCAAGCTCGGGATCGTCCTTCGCCAGCACGCTTGCCGCCTCCAGCACGCTGACGCGCGCGCCCAGCAGGCGATGGGCTTGCGCCATCTCCATGCCGATCGGCCCGCCGCCGATGATGATGAGATGCTCGGGCAGCGCCGTGGCGTCGAACACGTTCTCATTGGTCAGGAACGGCACCTCGGCAAGGCCGGGGATCGGCGGCACCGCTGGCGCCGAGCCGGTGGCGATGACGATGCGCCGCGCGCGGACCAGGCAATCGCCGGCGATCACCTCGCGCGGCCCGGTAAAGCGCGCCGTGGCGGCGATGACGCGCACGCCGAGGCCGGTGAAGCGCTCCACCGAATCCTGCGGCGCGATGGCGGCGATCACGTCGTGCACCCGGTGCATGACCGCGGCGAAATCGACCGCGGGCGGCGCATCGCCGAGACCGAACGCGGCGTTGGCGCGCGCCGCCTTGACGCGCTTGGCGGCGGCGAGCAGCGATTTCGACGGCACGCAGCCGTAATTGAGGCAATCGCCGCCCATCCGGCCGCGCTCGACCAGTACCGTGCTCATGCCGAGCTGCGCGGCGCCGGCGGCGACCGAAAGGCCGCCCGAGCCTGCGCCGATGACGCAGAGATCGGCCTCGATGCGCTCGCTCATTGGTGCACCCGCCGGCGGCTGCGCGCCTGATGCCATTTGTAGAGCACCGGCAGCAGCGACAGGAGGGCGAGCGCGATCAGCGGCAGCAGCAGGCGCGGCTGGAAGATGACGTGCAGGTCGGGCGCTTCGCCGCGCTCGATCAGCGCGCCGGCGCCGGCGCCGACGCTCGAATAGACGAAGCTCCCCGGCGCCATGCCGAAGAAGCTGCACAGCACGAAGGTGCGGAGACTCACGCCGAAGAAGGCCGGCACCAGATTGACCAGCCAGAACGGGAAGAGCGGCACCAGGCGCAGCACGAGCAGATAGCTCGCGCCGTTCTCGCGGAACCCCGCCTCGACCCGGCGCAGGAAGGGGCCGGCGCGCTGGCGCAGCGGGTCGCCGAGGCTCGATCGGGCGATGAGAAAGATGATGCTGGCGCCGAGCGTCGCGCCGATGAGGGTCAGGAGGCCGCCGAGCCAGGTGCCGAAGAGAAAGCCGCCGGCGACGGTGAGGAAGAGGCCGCCGGGAACCGAGAGCGCGGCGACCGCGGTATAGACCGCGATGAAGGCCAGCGGCGCCAGCACCCCCTCCCGGGCGACCCAGCCGAGCAGCCAGTCGCGATGCTCGGCCAGCGCCGCGAAGCTGAGATAGCGACCGAGCCCTGACGCGAAAAACCCGGCGATGGCCGCAATCAGCACCAGCAGCGGCAGAAGCCGCCGCAGCCTCGCCCCCCGCCTTTGTTCTTGCTGCGCCTCCGCCATGGCCGGCCCTGCCTTGCGAATTCCGCCCGGAAGCCTTGTCGCGAGACGGTGCAGCGTTGACTTACCCGGACCGCTCCCCTATACAGCGGCCTCGATCCCTTGAGAAGTGTCGCCGGAGTCCGTGCCGTGAAGCGCACCTATCAGCCGAGCAAGATCGTCCGCAAGCGCCGCCACGGCTTCCGCGCCCGCATGGCCACGGTTGGCGGCCGTGTCGTGTTGGCGCGGCGCAGGGCCAAGGGGCGCAAGCGGCTTTCCGCCTGACGGCGCAACCGCCCCCGCCCGCGCCATGGCCGGGATCGCGCGGCTGAAGCGGCGAGCGGAGTTCCTTCGCGTCGCCGGCAAAGGGCGCAAATCGGTCACTCCGGGCCTCATTCTGCAAGCCTTGCGTCGTCCGGCCGGAGCGGCGCCCGTCGGCGAGAGGGGGCAGCCGCGCGTCGGCTTTACCGCCAGCCGGAAAGTCGGCATCGCGGTCGAGCGCAACCGCGCGCGGCGCCGGCTCCGGGCGGCGGTGGATCGGGTCATGCCTCTCCACGCTGCGGAAGGGCATGACTATGTATTGGTGGCCCGCGCCGGGACGGTCCGGCGCCCGTTTGCGGCGCTGGTGGGCGATCTCGAGGCGGCGCTGAGGCAGCTCGGCGCCTGGCGGCCCGGCCGCGACGGATAAGCGAGGCGAGGAATGGCGAGGAACCGGTGCTGAACCTTCTGTTGCGCGGTCTCATTCGCGCCTATCAGCTCTTGCTGTCGCCGCTGTTGCTGCCGAGTTGCCGCTACCTGCCGAGCTGCTCGACCTATGCCGCCGAGGCCATCGCCACCCATGGCTCGCTGCGCGGCTCGTGGCTGGCGCTCGGCCGGCTGCTGCGCTGCCATCCCTGGGGCGGCAGCGGCTATGATCCCGTGCCGCCGGCGCGCGCCTCTGCGCCGCGCTCCTGCTCGCATTGCCGCTAGGCCCGGCCCGTCATGGATCAGAACCGCAACGTCATCCTCGCGCTGCTGATCTCCTTCGCGATTCTGTTCGGCTGGCAGCTCTTGTTTCCGTCCAAGCCGCCGGCGCAGCAAACGCAATCGCAATCGCAACCGCAGGGCCAGGCGGGCGCGCCCGCCCCCGGCGCGGCGCCGGGCGGCGTCAGCGCGGCCGAGACGGCAAAGCCGCGCCCCGAGGTGCTGGCCGAGACCCCGCGCATCGAGATCCGGACGTCGAAGGTCGCCGGCTCGATCGCGCTCGTCGGCGCCCGTCTCGACGACCTCACGCTGCGCGACTACAGCGAGACCGCCGATCCCAAGAGCCCCAAGATCGAGCTGCTCTCTCCCGACGGCTCCGAGCAGCCCTATTTCGTCGATTTCGGCTGGACGCGGCCGGACGGCTCCACGCTGAACTTGCCGGGACCGGGCACGCGCTGGACCGCCTCGGGCGGCGAGCTTACGCCGCAGCAGCCGGTCGATCTCACTTGGGACAATGGCGAGGGGCTGCGCTTCAAGCGCCGCTACGCCGTCGACGACAACTATATGTTCACCGTCACCCAGACGGTGGAGAACGACACCGGCCAGCCGGTGTCGCTCTCCGCCTATGGCCGCATCGTGCGCGTCGGCGAGCCGCCGGCGTCCACCACCTATTTGCTGCATGAAGGCCCGATCGCCGTGCTCAACGGCACGCTGCATGACGGCGGCTGGTGGGCCTCGCCCGACAAGTACAATTACGCCGACGTCAAGAAGGACGGGCGGCTGATCGACACCACGACCGGCGGTTGGCTCGGCTTCACCGACAAATACTGGCTCACCGCCCTCATCCCGCCGCAGGACGCGCCCGCCAGGACGGCGGTGCGATACAACGGCGAGGGCCATCGTGACGTTTTCCAGGCCGACTTCGCCGGCAGCGAGCAGACGATACCGGCGCATGGCGCGCTCAGCACCGAGGACCGGCTCTTCGCCGGCGCCAAGGAGGTGCACCTTCTCGATTACTACGAGAGCGCGCTCGGCATTCCGCGCTTCGACCGGGCGATCGATTTCGGCCTGTTCTATTGGATCACCAAGCCGATCTTCCTGGCGCTCGATTTCTTCTCGACGCATATTTTCTACAGCGCCTATGGCAGCTTCGGCCTCTCCATCCTGCTGCTCACCTTGTGCATCAAGCTGCTCTTCTTCCCGCTCGCCAACAAATCCTACCGCGCGATGGGCAAGATGAAGGCGTTGCAGCCGGAGATGCAGAAGCTGCGCGAGCGCTTCGGCGACGACAAGGCGCGGCTCAACCAGGAGATGATGGCGCTCTACAAGCGCGTCGGCGCCAATCCCATGGCCGGCTGCCTGCCGATCTTCATCCAGATCCCGGTGTTCTTCTCGCTCTACAAGGTGCTCTACGTCACCATCGAGATGCGTCACGCGCCGTTCTACGGCTGGATCCACGACCTCTCGGCGCCCGATCCCACCACCTTCATCAACCTCTTCGGCCTGTTGCCGTTTGCCGCGCCGAACATCTCCTTCCTGATGGTCGGCGCCTGGCCGATCATGATGGGCTTGACCCAATACTTGCAGCAGAAGCTCAACCCGCAGGCGGCGATCGACCCGGTGCAGCAGAAGATGTTCATGCTGCTGCCCATCGTCTTCACCTACATGCTGTCGCAATTCGCCGCCGGCCTCGTCATCTACTGGACCTGGAACAACCTGCTGTCGATCGCCCAGCAATGGATGATCATGCGCCGCACGGCCGCGGCGCCGGCCACCGCCTAGGAGCCTGATGGCGCCTGCCGTCGTCCATCCGCCGGCCGAGGCGCCCGATGCCGAAGCCGAGGAGACCGGCCGCCGCCTCTTCGCGCAGCCTTGCCGCTTCGTCGCCGGCGCCACCAACGACGACGCGCTGCCCGCCGGCAGCCTGCCGGAGGTCGCGTTTGCCGGTCGCTCCAATGTCGGCAAGTCGAGCCTCTTGAACGCGCTCACGGGCCGGACCGCCTTGGCGCGCGTCTCGCGCACTCCCGGGCGCACGCAACAGCTCAATTTCTTCGATCTCGGCCATCGGCTGATGCTGGTGGACCTGCCGGGCTATGGCTTCGCCCAGGCGGCCAAGAAGGACATGGCCGCCTGGACCGGCCTCACCCGGCGCTATCTGCGCGGCCGCGCCGGCCTGCGCCGGGTGCTGCTGCTGATCGATGCGCGCCACGGCTTCAAGGCGGCGGACCAGCCGGTGCTGGAGCTGCTCGACGAGAGCGCCGTCTCCTACCAGATCGTGCTGACCAAGATCGACGAAGTGCCGCCGGCGGAGCTTGCCCGGTGCATTGAGGCGGTGGCGCGGGACGCCAGGCGCCACGGCGCGGCGCACCCGACCCTTCACCTGACCAGCGCCCGGGACGGCAGCGGCATCGCCGCGCTGCGCGCCGCGCTGGCCGCGCTGGCGGCCCCGGCGCCACCGGGTTAAAGTGCCGCCGCCATGACCGAGAAGCCGATTGCGGGCATCGACCCCGCCAGCAAGGCCGCCACGCTCGCCGCCGCGCTCCCCTTCATGCGCCGCTATGCCGGCAAGACCATCGTCGTCAAATATGGCGGCCATGCCATGGGCGACGAGCATCTCGCCGATCTCTTTGCCCAGGACGTGGTGCTGCTGAAGCAGATCGGCATGAACCCGATCGTCGTCCATGGCGGCGGGCCGCAGATCGGCCAGATGCTGGACCGGCTCAAGATCAAAAGCTCGTTCATCGACGGTCTGCGCGTCACCGACCGCGCGACGGTGGAGATCGTCGAGATGGTGCTGTCGGGCTCGATCAACAAGCAGCTCGTCCAGGCGATCAACGGCGCCGGCGGGCTCGCCATCGGGCTTTCCGGCAAGGACGCCAATCTCATCCGCGCGAAGAAGCTCGAGCGGGCGCGGCGCGAGAGCGACAGCCACATCGAGAAGGTGCTCGATTTGGGATTCGTCGGCGAGCCGCAGGCGGTCAACGCCGACGTCCTGGCGCTGTTCGAACGCTCCGCCATCATCCCGGTGATCGCGCCGATCGGCGTCGGCGGTCCCGGCGAGACCTTCAACATCAACGCCGACACGGCGGCGGGCGCGGTGGCCGCCGCCGCCAAGGCGACGCGGCTGCTGCTGCTTACCGACGTCACCGGCGTGCTCGACAAGGAGAAGCGGCTGCTGCAAGACCTGACGATCGCCGAAGCGCGCGCGCTCATCGCCGACGGCACCATCCAGGGCGGCATGATTCCCAAGATCGAGACCTGCATCGAGGCGGTGGAAGGCGGCGTCGAGGCCGCGGTCATCATCGACGGCCGCGTGCCGCATGCCATCCTGCTGGAGCTTTTCGCCGAAGGCGCCGGCACGCTGATCCGGCGCCGGCGGTTTGCCGCTCAATAGACGTCGCGCTGATAGCGCTTGTCGCGGACAAGGCCCGCGAGATAGGCCTTGGCCTCACCGATGCTCCTCTGTCCCTGGCGCGCGATGATCGCGGCGAGCGCCGCGTCGACGTCGCGCGCCATGGAGGCCGCGCCGCAGACATAGAGCGCGGCGCCGTCTTCGAGCCACGACCAAAGCTCGGCCGAGCGCTCGCGCATGCGATGCTGGACATAAAGGCGCTCGCTCTGGTCGCGCGAGAAGGCGAGATCGAGCCGCGTCAGCAGCCCGTCGCGCTCATAGCCGGCAAGCTCTTCCTCGTAGAGGAAATCCGCATGGCGCCGCTGGTCGCCGAAGAAGAGCCAGTTGCGGCCGGCGGCGCCCAATGCCCGGCGCTCTTGCAGGAAGGCGCGGAAAGGCGCGATGCCGGTGCCGGGTCCGATCATGATGATCGACGCCGCACCATCTTCCGGCAGGCGGAAGCCGTGCGAGGGCTGGATGAACACCGGCACCTCGGCGCCGGCTGCGGCGCGCTCGGCGAGAAAGATCGAGGCGATGCCCTTGCGCAGCCTGCCGTGGCGGCGATAGCGCACCGCGGCGACGGTGAGATGCACTTCGCCTGCCACCGCCTTGGGCGAGGAGGCGATGGAATAGAGCCGCGGCTGCAGCACGTCGAGCGCGCTCACCAGCTCCTGCACCGGCGGCCGCGCCGAAGGGAAGGCGAGCAGCAGGTCGAGGAGGTCGGCATCCTCGGGCTGGGCGCCGGGATAGCCTTCGGCGAGCGCCTGGAGGCGCTGGCATTCGTCGTAATCCGGCGCGCGCGAGGCCAGCACTTCCACCGCCGCATCCGACGGCCGGCCGATGTCGCAGACGAGGGTCAGCGCCTCGCCGAGGCTGCGCCGCGTGCCGTCGGGGCAATCGACCGCGTCGGCAGGATGCGCGCCCAGGCGCTCGATCACCGCCGCCACCAGCTCCGGGCAATTGGCGGCATGCACGCCGAGGCTGTCGCCGACCTCATAGGCGAGGCCGCCGGTCGTGCGGAAGACCACGTGCCGCGTGTCCTTCTCCGAGCCGTCGCGATTGAGCCTGAGCGCTCCCGCGAACACGGCCGGCAGCGGCGCGCGCGCCGAAGGCTGCGCCGAAGGCGGTGGGGGCGCCGGCGAGGCGGGCGAAGCGGGAGCCGTCGCCGGCTCCGCCGCCAGCTCCTTCAACGCGCGCGCCGTCTCCTTGCCGCCGGGCACACAGCGGACAAGCGCCGTCTCGGCGCCGCTCGCGATGGCCGCGGCATAGGTGCGGCAGAGATAGCCGCATTGCCCGCAATCGAGTTGCGCCATCGCCGCCATCAGCACGTGCTCGCGCGTCCTTCCTTGAGCAAGGCGCAGGCGTTCCTCGAGCGGCAGCACGGGGTCGTGCCAGGGAAAATCCTCCGCCGGCGCGGCCGCCGGCGCCGCCGCGCCGCCGAGATGGGCGGCGATCCAGCCGTCGATCCAGGCGCGCTGCGCCGCGCTGAAGGGCGCGTTCTCCGGCAGCAGCGGCGCGCTCTCGCTCATGGCCGCGGGCTTTCCCCAGCCATCGCCGCCGCGGCGCCCTGGCGCAGTTCGTCGAGCGCGTGGCGCCGGCTGAAATCGAGAAAGCTTTCGCCCGCGCGGCGGCGGGCGAGATAGAAGCGCAGCAATCCCTCGACCCGGCTCGGCACCTCCGCCATGGGCAGCGCCGGATAGATCTCGCGCGCGAGCCCCCGCTCGGCGCCCGCGCCGCCGCCGATGTAAATGGTATAGCCCTCGATCGCCTCCTCGCCGATCTTGGTGCCGAGGAGCCCGATATCGCCGACATAATGCTGGGCGCAGGAATTGGGACAGCCGGTGAGATGGATGTTGACCGGCTGGTCGAGCGCGACGCGCGTCTCGAGATGCCGGGCGAGCGCCATCGCCTGGCCCTTGGTATCGGTGGCGGAGAATTTGCAGCCGGTGTTGCCGGTGCATGCCACCAGCGCGCCGCGGATGTTGCTGGCGCGCCAGTCGAGGCCGAGCGCCTCCAGCGCCGCCTTGGCCGCCGGCAGCGACGCCTCGGGAACGTCGGAGACGATGAGGTTCTGCCAGACGGTGAGGCGCAGCGTGCCGCTGCCGTAACGCTCGGCAAGCGCGGCAAGCCCGCGCATCTGCGCGGCGCTCATCCGCCCCACCGGCAGCACCACGCCGATATAAAAGAGGCCCGGTTGGCGCTGTGCGTGGACGCCGACATGGCCGTGCTTTGCCGCGGCGGCGCGCGGCCGGCAGGAAGCGGGCGGCAGGCGCGCGAGCGGCGCCGGCAGCAGCTTTTCCGTCTCGGCGAGGAAGCGTTCGAGGCCGAGCCGGTCGAGCACGTATTTGAGCCGCGCGCGCTTGCGGTCGGTGCGGTCGCCCTCGGCGATGAAGACGCGCAGCACCGCCACCGCCACCTCGAGGCATTGCTCCGGCCTAACCAGCACGCCGGCATCGCGGGCGAAATCGCCATGGCCGGTGATGCCGCCGAGCTGCAGGCGGAAATAGGTTCCCGCCGGCACGCCGTTGCCGTCATCGACCGCGACCGCGGCGAAGCCGATATCGTTGGTGTCCTCGAGCACCGCCACCGCGCCGCCGCCGTCGAAGGCGATGTTGAACTTGCGCGGCAGGCCGTAAAGCTCGCGGTGATGCAGGATGTAATGATGCAGCTCGCGGGCGAGCGGGCGCGTGTCGATCAGCTCCTGCGCGTCGATGCCCGCGGTCGGGCTGCCGGTGATGTTGCGGATGTTGTCGGCGCCGGCGCCGCGCGAGGTAAGGCCCAGATCCTGCACGCCGGTCAGCATGTCGAGCGCGTGCTCGGCCGCGATTTCGCGGATCTGCAGATTGGCGCGCGTCGTCACATCGGCATAGCCGCCGCCGAAGCGCTCCGCGAGATCGGCCAATCCTTCGAGCTGACGCGCGCGGAGAATGCCGTTGGGCATGCGCAGCCGGCACATGAAGGCGTTCTGCGCCGGCGCGACGTAGAAGAGGCCGTGGAATTTGTGGCGGAAGACGTCGAGCCCGTTGGGGAAGCGCCCGGCCGCGACGTTGGCGCGCATCGCGTCCCAGAGGTCGAGCGGATGAAACTCGCGCTTGGCCTGCTCTTCGGCGGTAAGCGTGCCGCCGCCGGCAATGGCGCGGTCCTGGGCGGCACGATGGCTGTCGGCGGCAGCGGATGGCGGGGACGGCGCGACCTGCGCCGCGCGCCTCGCCATCACGCCCCCTAGAAAACCCTCGAGATACTGTTTCTGCTCTTCGGTAAAGCCGGACTCAGCGCTCATGCCACCCCGCCTTGCCCCGGCAATGTCGTAGCAAGCGCTATGCCAGCCGCCCCGCGCGGCCGAACCGCGGCGGTGCAAGGGGTTGGACGCTGCGTCAGCCCCGGCACCGCCACCGGGCGAAGCGCCTTGCCTCTTCTCGCGCTGCCTTGCCCAAAATTTATGCATCGCAACGGGTTACCCTCTCGGCGATGAAGGAAATCCGCGCCCTGGCCCATGGCATGCTTCTTGCGGCGCGAGGCGCAAAAGCATGGGGGTCATGCGATGTACCTTGAGACGGTCGACCATTTCGCCGAGGTCGCGTTGAAGCGCAGCGAGTTCCTGAAGCGCTCGCCGCTCGGATTCTGGATCAGCGCCATGATGGCCGGCGCCTATGTCGGGCTCGGCATCATTCTCATCTTCAGCGTCGGCTCCGACGCCGATCCCGGCTATCGCGCGCTGATCATGGGCGGCTCCTTCGGCATCGCGCTGACCCTCGTCGTCTTCGCCGGCTCCGACCTCTTCACCGGCCACACCATGTACATGCCGCTGGGCCTGTTGCGCCGGCGCATCGGCTGGAGCGAGCTCGCCTCGAGCTGGCTCGTCTCCTGGCTCGGCAATCTCGTCGGCGCCGGGCTGCTCGCGGTGCTGTTCGTCGCCGGCGGCGGCGGCGCGGTACTCCATTCCAAGAGCGGGCTGCTGCTCACCGTCGCCGCGGCCAAGATGACGGCGCCGGCGAGCGCGCTCTTCGCCCGCGCCGTCCTGTGCAATTGGCTCGTCTGCCTGGCGTTGTGGATGTCGGCGCGGATGACGAGCGACGCCGCCAAATGCATCGCCATCTTCTGGTGCCTCTTCGCTTTCATCGGCAGCGGCTACGAGCATTCGGTGGCCAACATGACGCTGCTCGCCATCGCGCTCTTGGGCGAGCATCCCGACACCATCTCGGTCGGCGGCATGCTCTACAATCTCTTCTGGGTGACGCTCGGCAACATCGTCGCCGGCGCCGGGATCATGGGCGTGGGCTATTGGGCAATGTCGCGGCCGGTGCTGCCGAAGCCGGTGCTGGTCGCCTCGCGCGACGCCGCGGCGGGAGATTGAGCGAGGGGCCGGCCGCCGCGGCGCTCGCCATGACATAGCACCGGGCGCGCGCTATGCTGGCGACATGGCCGCGTTCCGCCCACTCGCGCTCGACCATGTCGTGCTGCGCGTCAGCGATATCGAGCGCGCCCGCGCCTTCTATTGCGACGTGCTCGGCTGCGCCTTCGAGAAGTGGCAGGAATCGATCGGCCTGCTGCAGCTTCGCGCCGGCGCGGCGCTGATCGATCTCGTCGAGGTCGAGGGGCCGCTGGGCCGGGCCGGCGGCGCCGCGCCCGGGCGCGAAGGCCGCAACGTCGATCATTTCTGCCTGCGCATCGCCCCTTTCGACGCCGCCGCGCTCGGCGCCCATCTCGCCGCCCATGGCGTCAAGGCCGGCGAGGTGGTGCCGCGCTACGGCGCCGAAGGCACCGGCCCCTCGCTCTATCTCACCGACCCCGACGGCAACATGATCGAGCTGAAAGGCCCGCCGGCGCCGTGATCCGCAGCTACAGCGACCACGCCGCCAATGAGCGGACTTTCCTCGCCTGGATCCGCACCGGCATCGCCGTCATCGCCTTCGGCTTCGTGATGGAAAAGTTCAACCTGTTCCTGGTCGCCGTCGCCGCCGGCGCCGCGCCGGCGATCGCGCAACGGGTCGAGCGGCTGGCCGGCCCCTTCGGGCGCTATGACGGGCTGGCGCTGATGCTGGTCGGTATCGTGCTGATCGTCCTCGCCACCTGGCGCTTCCTGCGCACCGAGCGGCGGATCGACGCGCCGGAGCTTCATGCCGGCGGCTCGGCCCGCGTCGAGATCCTGCTTGCCGGCATCCTGGCGCTGCTTGCCTCTTCCTTCTGCCTCTCTATCGTCCTCGCCTGAGCCGCGCCGCCCATGACGTTCCCCGCCGAAAAGCCGCCCGGCGGCCGGCCCCTCTCCGAGATCGAGACCTGGATCTTCGATCTCGACAACACGCTCTATCCCGCGCGCTGCAACCTTTTCGCCGAGGCGGAGGCGCGGATGGCGGATTTCATCGTCCGCGAGCTTCGCCTGACGCTCACGGTCGAGGCGGCGCATGCGCTGCGCCGGCGCTTCTTCCTCGACCACGGCACCACCTTGCGCGGCCTGATGCTGGAGCACGGCATCGAGCCGCGGCGCTTTCTCGACTACGTCCACGAGATCGACCTGTCGCCGGTGCCGCCCGACCCGGCGCTGGTCGACGCCATCGCGGCGCTGCCCGGACGCAAGCTCGTCTTCACCAACGGCACGGTGGATTACGCCGAGCGCGTCATCGCCCGCATCGGCCTCACCGGGCAATTCCTCGCCATCCACGACATCATCGCCTGCGATTACCTGCCGAAGCCCGATCCCAGCGGCTATGCCCGGCTCGTGGCGCAGCACGCCGTCGCGCCGGACACCGCCTTGATGATCGAGGACATGGCGCGCAACCTGCCGCCGGCGGCGGCGCTCGGCATGACCACCGCCTGGGTCAGGACCGCCAAGGATTGGGCGCGCGAGGGCGCCCGGCCCGGCGACATCCACCATGTGATCGACGAGCTTGTGCCCTGGCTGCGCGCCGCGGTCGCGGGACCAGGCGCGGGTTGACAGCTTCCGGCCCCTGCCCCATCGTTCGCGCCGCCGCGTGACCACGGATCTCGATTCGCCCCTTCATGACCGACCGCGACCTCGCCCGAACCATCGACGCCGCCTGGGAAGCGCAAGGCACGGTGAGCGCCGCGACCACGGGCGCGGTACGCGAGGCGGTGGAAGCGGCGCTCGACGGGCTCGATGCCGGCAGGCTGCGCGTCGCCGAGAAGATCGACGGACGCTGGCATGTGCATCAATGGCTCAAGAAGGCGGTGCTGCTTTCCTTCCGCCTCAACGACATGGCGGCGATCGCCGGCGGTCCCGTCGATCCCGTGCGCGGCGCCGCGAGCTGGTGGGACAAGGTGCCGGCCAAATTCGCCGGCTGGAGCGCCGAGCGCTTTCGCGCGGCGGGCTTCCGCGCCGTGCCCGGCTGCGTCGTCCGCCGCTCGGCCTATGTCGCGCCGGGCGTGGTGCTGATGCCGAGCTTCGTCAATGTCGGCGCCTTCGTCGACAGCGGCACCATGGTCGACACCTGGGCCACCGTCGGCTCCTGCGCCCAGATCGGCAAGAATTGTCATCTCTCCGGCGGGGTCGGCATCGGCGGCGTGCTCGAGCCGGTCCAGGCGGAGCCGGTCATCGTCGAAGACAATTGCTTCATCGGCGCGCGCAGCGAGGTGGTCGAAGGCGTCATCGTCGAGACCGGCGCGGTGCTCGCCATGGGCACCTTCATCAGCGCCACCACCAAGATCGTCGACCGCGCCACCGGCCAGATCTATCAGGGCCGCGTCCCCGCCTATTCCGTGGTCGTGCCGGGAAGCCTGCCGGGCCGGCCCTTTGCCGACGGCACGCCGGCGCCGAGCCTTTCCTGCGCCGTCATCATCAAGCGCGTCGATGAGCGCACCCGCGCCAAGACCTCGATCAACGAGCTGCTGCGCGATTGATGACAGCAGCGCGCCGCAATGAGCCGCTCGACCCGGTGGAGCTTGCCGCCGAGCTGATCCGCCGCCCCAGCGTCACGCCCAAGGACGAAGGCGCGCTGCCCTATCTCGCCGGCGTGCTGGAGCGGCTGGGCTTTTCCTGCCGGCTCCAGGAATTCACCGAGCCCGGCACCGAGCCCGTGCTCAACCTCTATGCGCGCATCGGCACGCGCGGACGCAATCTCTGCTTTGCCGGCCACACCGACGTGGTGCCGCCGGGCAATCTCGCGGCCTGGGGCATCTCGCCTTTCGCCGGCCGGATCGAGGGCGATGCGCTTCACGGCCGCGGCGCCGCCGACATGAAAGGGGCGATTGCCTGCTTCGCCGCCGCTTGCGCGCGCTTCCTCGCCGAGCGAGGCGCAAGCTTCGACGGCTCGATCAGCCTGCTCATCACCGGCGATGAGGAAGGCGTGTCGATCAACGGCACCAAGAAGCTGCTGGAGTGGATCACCGCGCGCGGCGAGCGGCTCGACGCCTGCGTCGTGGGCGAGCCCACCAACGCCCGGGTGCTGGGCGACATGGTCAAGATCGGCCGGCGCGGCAGCATGAACGGCTATCTCACGGTCGAGGGGGTGCAGGGTCACACCGCCTATCCCCATCTCGCCGACAACGCCGCGCACCGCCTCGTCGCCATGCTGCAGGCGCTGCTCGCCTCGCCGCTCGACGACGGCACGGCGCATTTCCAGCCCTCGACCTTGCAGATCGCGACCATCGACATCGCCAACACCGCGCCCAACGTCATTCCCGGCCTGGCGCGCGCCACTCTCAACATCCGCTTCAACGACCGCTGGACGAGCGACAGCCTCAAGGACTGGCTCAAGCGGAAGCTCGACGCGGTCGGCGGGCGCTACACGCTCGATTTCCACGTCAGCGGCGAGTCCTTCCTGACGCCACCCGGCGCGTTCAGCGCGCTCGTGGCCTCGGCGATCGAGCGCGTCACCGGCCGCACCCCCGAGCTCGGCACCACTGGCGGCACCTCGGACGCGCGCTTCATTCAATCCTATTGCCCGATCGCCGAGTTCGGCCTGGTGGGCCTCACCATGCACAAGGTCGACGAGCAGGTGCCGCTCGCCGACATGGCGGCGCTCACCGAGATCTACCGCACCTTGCTCGACCTCTATTTTCCGGCGGCATGAACATGGTCCCGAGTTGGCGCGAGGTATCGCAGGGGATGTACGGCGCCTGGCGCTTCGCCCGGCTCGATTCCGCCGCGATGGTCTGGTTCGCGCGCGACGTCGGCGGGGTCTGGCGCTCCTTCTGGGCGGCGGCGATCGCGTACCCCGGCTTCGTGCTGCTGGTGGCGCTGCTGGTGCCGCCGGCGCAATGGGCGGCCTCGGGCGGCTTCCGCATCCTGCTGGTGGAAAGCATCGGCTATGTCGTGAGCTGGACCGCCTTCCCGCTGATCATCCTGCCGTTCTGCCACTGGCTCGAGCGCGACGAGCAGAGCCTCGGCTTCATCACCGCCTATAACTGGTCGCAGGTGTTGCAGACGGTGCTGGCGCTGGCCGGCCTTCTTGCCTTCGCCACGCTGCCGCTGGCGGCGGGGCTGATGCTTTACGTCGTCATCCTGCTGGCGCGGCTCGCCTATGAATGGTTCATCGCGCGCACCGCGCTCGAGGCCGGCGGCGTCGCCGCGACCACCATCGTGCTCATCGACCTCGTGCTGAGCGAGGTGGTGGCACAGGTGAATCAGAGCCTCTATTGATCAGCCCCAAGCCAGCGCCCGAGCGCGCCGGCACCGCCGCGGCGCTGCGCCGTCTCGCCGACCGCCAGAGCGCGCCGCGCTTTTCGATCGACGATTTGCTGGCGGCGCTGGGCGATCAGGGCTTCGGCCTCCTCATCTTCGCGCTGGCGCTGCCCAATGCGGTACCGGGACCGCTGATCCCCGGCTTCTCCGTGCCTTTCGCCCTCGGCATCGCCGTGCTCGGGCTGCAGCTCGCGCTGGGGCTGCACGCGCCGCGGCTGCCGCGTCAGTTGCGGCGTCTTTCCATGGAGCAGCGCCGCTTTCGCCGGCTGATCGACCGCGCCGAGCCCTGGCTGCGGCGGCTGGAGCGCTGGCTGCGCCCGCGTCCCTCGCCGCTCACCGCCGGTCCGGGCGAGCGGCTGGTCGGCGTCGCGCTCATCGCCCTGAGCGTCGTGCTGGCGCTGCCCGTGCCCTTGGGCAACACGCCGATCGCGCTGAGCATCATCCTCATCGCGCTGGGCCAGCTCGAGGAGGACGGCGTGGCGCTGCTCGCCGGCATCGCCGCCGGCCTTGCCGCGTCCTTGTGGAACGCCTTCCTGATCTTCGCCGGCGCCGAGCTCTTCGAGGCGGCGGCGCATATCCACTGACGGGCGTCGCCGATGCCGGCCCTTCGGACCGGGCTTCCCCTGCTGTCGTTTCCCGCTCCGCCGCTATAAAGTGGCGTTTGGGCTGCCGCAAACAGGTGGAGAGGCCGACATGAAGGCAAGCGCGCTTTCAGCAGCGGCGATCGCCGCGCTTCTCGCTCTCTCCGCGCCGGCCGTCGACGCTTTCCAGGGCCCGGGCGTGGCGCGGAAATCGCAACCCGCGACAAGCAACCCCGCCGGCAGCAACGCGATTCTGCCCGGCCAGATCCGGGCCAGCAAAATCATCGGCGCCCCCCTTTACGACAAGAATGACGAAAAGGCGGGCAGCGTCGCGGATTTCATTCTCGACACGCGCGGCGCCGCGGTGGCCGCCGTCGTCATCGATGTCGCCATGCTCATCGGCAGCAAGACCGTCGCCGTCAAGATGAGCGACATCGCCTGGGAGAGCAACCGGCTGGTCGTCAAATATACGCTGCGCGAGCTCCAGCGGACGGTCGACTATCGGATGTCCGGCGACGGCGCGGCATCGGCTCCCTCTGAGGAGGCGCGGTAAGCGCACTCGCTGAACCGCATGGATGATGGCCGGGACCTGCCTGCGCGAAGCCGAAGCGGCTTCGCTTCGGCGAAGGCAGGCAAGCCCGGCCATGACGGGAAAGGGGCTTCTGACATGCGATTGCCCTACCCTCAAGGGGAGAGGCAGAAAAATACTTACTCTGCTGAGAATCCTGTTGAACGAAACACGCCCTACCGCGCCCCGTACACCACCTCCACCAGGTAAAGCCCCTCGGGCGGCGCGGTCGGGCCGCCGGCGCGGCGGTCGCGCGCTTCGAGCGCGCGCGCGACGTCGCCGGCGCGCCATTTGCCGGCGCCCACCAGCTTGAGCGTGCCGACCATGTTGCGCACCTGATGGTGCAGGAAGGAGCGCGCCCGCGCTTCGACATGAATCTCCTCGCCGGCGCGCGTCACCCTCAGGACGTCGAGCGTCTTCACCGGCGATTTCGCTTGGCAGAGCGAATCGCGAAAGCTGGTGAAATCATGCTTGCCGAGCAGCAGCGTCGCCGCTTCCTGCATCGCCTCGGCGTCGAGAAGCGGCCCCACATGCCAGACGCGGCTGCGCTCCAGCACCGGCGGCGGGCGGCGGTTGAGGATGCGGTAGAGATAGACGCGGCCCTTGGCCGAGCGCCGCGCATCGAAGCTGTCGGCGACGCGCTCGACCGCGAGCACCGCGACCGCCGCCGGCTTCAGGTGATGGTTGAGCGCGTTGCGGATCACCTCGGGCGAGGCTTCGCGCGAAAGGTCCAGATGCGCCGTCTGTGCCAGCGCGTGGACGCCGGCGTCGGTGCGCCCGGCGCCGTGGACGGTGATGCGCTTGCCGCAGAAGCCCTCGACCGCCTCCTCCAGCAACTGCTGCACCGAGACGCCGTTGGCTTGGCGCTGCCAGCCGACAAGGCCGGTGCCGTCATATTCGAGCGTCAGCTTGTAGCGGGGCATGGCAGCACCGTGCCGGCGGCAATCGCATGGCCGCGCAGGAACGCCTCGGCCGCTTGCGGCGCGCGGCCGGCGCGTTGCAGCCGCAGCAGGCGCAGCGCTCCCTCGCCGCAGGCGACGGCAAGCCGCGCATCGAGCACCGTGCCCGGCGCAGCGCCCGGCGCCGCTTCCGCCAGCGCCGCTTGCAGCACCTTGATGCGCTCGCCCTGAAGCTCGAACCAGGCGCCGGGCCAGGGGTCGAAGGCGCGCACCGCGCGCTCGAGATCCGCCGCGTCGCGGCGCCAGTCGAGCGCACCTTCCTCGCGCCGCAGTTTCTTGGCGTAGGTGACGCCCGCTTCTGGTTGCGGGCGCGGCGCGAGCGTCCCCGCGGCCACGCCCGCCAGCGCCGGCAGGATGAGCTTCGCGCCGAGCGCCGCCAGCGCGTCATGCAGGCTTTGCCCGGTGGTCTCGGCGCCGATCGGCACCGCCTCTTGCAGCAGGATCGGTCCGGTATCGAGCCCCGCCTCCATCTGCATGATGGTGATGCCGGTCTCTTTGTCGCCGGCTAGGATGGCGCGCTGGATCGGCGCCGCGCCGCGCCAGCGCGGCAGCAGCGAGGCATGGACATTGAGGCAGCCGAGCCGCGGCGCCGCCAGCACCGCCGGCGGCAGGATGAGCCCATAGGCCGCCACCACTGCGGCATCGAGGCGGAGCGCCGCGAATTCGGAAGCGGCAGCGGCATCGAGTCGCGTCGGTGCGCGCACCGCAATGCCCGCTGCTTCCGCCGCCTGCTGCACTGGCGAGGGCACCGGCCGGTGGCCGCGCCCCGCCGGCCGCGGCGGCTGGCAATAGACCGCGGCGATGTCGTGCCCGGCGGCGATGAGCGCCCGGAGACTCGGCACCGCGAAATCCGGCGTGCCCATGAAGGCGAGGCGGAGCTTGGTCATGGCCTATCGCGATGCTGCCCCTCGTCCTTGGAGACGGTCGCTCCGCAAGCGGCATCCACCCCCACCTCACCCTCCCGCTACGCGGGACCCTCCCTCTCCGCCCCGGGGGGCGGAGAGGGCCGGGGTGAGGTGGGGCGAGTCGCAGATTTTGCGGCAGCGGGCGTCAGGCGCCCACCATCTCCGCCGCTTTCTGGCGCTTCAGCTTGGCGAGCTTGCGCAGGATGATGTTGCGTTTGAGCGCCGAGATGTGGTCGACGAACAGCACGCCGTCGAGATGATCCATCTCATGCTGCACGCAGGTGGCGAGCAGGCCCTCCATCTCGACCTCGCGGATCTCGTTCTCGTAATCGAGATAGCGGAGCTTGATCCTGGCCGGGCGCGAGACGTCGGCGTAATGCTCGGGCAGCGACAGGCAGCCTTCGCTGTAGGTCGCCATCTCTTCCGAGCGCCAGAGGATCTCGGGATTGGCGATCTTGAGCGGCTGCCGCGTCTCGCCGTCCCGCGCGATGTCGACCACCAGCACGCGGCGCTGCACGCCCACCTGCGGCGCGGCAAGGCCGATGCCCGGCGCCTCATACATGGTCTCCAGCATATCGTCCATGAGGCGGCGCACCTCGGCATCGACCGCCTTCACCGGCTTGGCGGTGAGCTTCAGGCGCGAATCGGGCGCGGTGATGATCGGCAGCAGGGCCATTCTGGATCGCACATCCCCGGGGAAAGCCCGCCTTAGGTATGCAATTCGGCGCGAACCGTCAACCCCGCGAGGACGGGCTTCCGTTCCGGCCTCGTCCTGGTAGGATAGTGTGCCCTCGGGGGGAGATACGCTATGGATAGTATGGTGATCGGCCTCGTGCTGCTGCCGCTGCTGGCCGCCGGCGTGCTGGCGGTGCTGCTCGCCCGCTCGGTCGCCGCCCGGATGGCCGCCGAGCGCGAGCTGGCGACGCTGCGCCAGCAATTGCTGGAGGGCGAGCGCCTCATCGCCGATTTCGAGCGGCTGCGCGCCGAGAGCTTGCAGGCGGCGCAAGCCGCGGTGCTGGCGACCGCGCAGCAGCTTTCCTCCAAGCTGATCGACGACCACAAGCGCGAGAGCGCCGAGGCGAAGCTCGAAGCCGAGGAGCGCGTGCGCCGGGCGAGCGAGCAGCTCGTCAAGCAGGTAGACGACATCGCCAAGGCGGTGCAGCAGCTTCACGGCCAGGTGCAGGAGAAGGGCGCGGCGGTGGAGACGCTGTGGCAGGCCCTCTCGAGTCCCGGCGGCGCCGGCCAGGCGGCGGAGATCGGCCTTGCCAACACGCTCGCCTCCTTCGGCCTCGAGGCGGAGCGCGACTACGTCCTGCAATACGCCACCGAGGATGAGGAGGGCCGGCGCCTCCGGCCCGACGCGGTGGTGTTCCTGCCCGGCAACAGCGCGCTGGTGATCGACTGCAAGGCGTCCAAATTCCTGCTCGACATCGCGCGTGCCGAAGGCGGCGAGGCCGAGGCGGAGGCCTATCGCAATCTCGCGCGTAGCATGAACCAGCATCTGCGCGCGCTCGCCGAGAAGGACTATCGCGGCGCCGTCCTCGCCGCCTGGCGGCAATCGGGGCGCGAGGGCGAGATGGCGCGCGTGCTCTCGGTCATGTATCTCCCGAACGAGGCGGCGCTCGAAAAGCTCAACCGCGCCGATCCCGACTTCCTGCGCAAGGCGCGCGCCAAGGACATCATCCCGGCCGGCCCCGCGGGCCTCCATTGCGCCATCTCGCTCGCCTCGGTGGAGATCAACCTGCTGCGCCAGGTGGAGAACCAGCAGAAGATCGTCGACACCACGCGCTCGCTGCTCGACGGGATGGCGGTGTTGCTGGGCCATGCGGCGAGTTTGGGCCGCGGCCTCAAATCCGCCGCCGAAAGCTTCGGCCGCCTCACCGCCTCGGTGAACCAGCGCCTCCTGCCGCGCGCCCGCAACCTCGCGAAGCTCGGCATCCAGCCCAACAAGCCGCTGCCGCCGAACCTCCCGACCTACAGCGTCCACGCGCAGGAGAACGAGCTGCTGCTGGAGGCCGAGGCGGAGGTGGGGGAGAGCGCGCCGACGCAATTGCCGAGGTTGGTGCGGTAGCGGCGAGCGCGGAGTGCTCGTCCGCGGCGGCGTCAGCGCTTGCGTTAGCGAGCGCAGGAGCCGCACCGGGCTGGCTGGCCGCTGGTGGTGAGACTCCCGCAGACCAGTCCGATGCGAACGGTGTGAAATTTCGCAAAAATCAACGCTAACCCAGATAATGCCGCGTAAAAATCGACCAAATTGAACGAAGCCAACTCTGGAATTAGTTACTTCGTACAGGTGTAATACGAAGATGTCGCGCCACATCCGAGTCGGCGACAGGAAACTGCCCATCCCACTGAATTTCTAGCGTGATCGGCTCGCTATCGCACTCTGTACCTCGTGCGATCGCAGTCACCCACACATGGACGTTGCCCTTGTGTCTCAGCGGGAAGTTCGTGACCACGATTAAAGGCGTGAATACAAGTTCGCCGTCCGCCGAAATATAAAATAAATCTGCATGTCTTTCGGGCCCGATGTCCAAATTGAGAGGGTGCACCTGCGGATGCCGCCAACTAACCGGAACCATACCGGCGAAGTCTGTCATGGGCTGACCGGATACATCGGGGCTTTGAACTTTCGCGATGACGACCTGAACAGAGTGCGCGACGGGAAATGGCCGCTTGCGGTTGCGGACTCTAAGATGAAAAAAGCGCCCCGGAACTTGTCGTCCATCGAGATTAAGGGGTATCTTTTCTCCGGTTTGTGAAAGCAATTCGACATCAAGTGAAGGTCGGAAGAATTTTGACCTGATCCATTCACCCCATATCGCCGTGATCGCTATCAACAATGTACCAGAAACGCCAATCTCTGTAACCCACGCTGGTGCTGGCATCGTCAAGCTCCGAGTCCTCATCTCCCGGGACAGAACAAAAATTCGTTTTCTCGTGCTGACCCGAATTGCTCATCAGTTGCCCAAGGCATATCTACCGAATATGCTAGCCTGGATTTCCACGGAAAGGAATTTAGCTAACGGCGGCAAGGGCTAAGCGACTCTTCCGACTCAATTTTTTACGCGAAACTGTTACCCTATATGGTGCACTTATGAGACGGTGTTGA
>Ga0187784_10000816_pt1 | contig 23833 bp, 17 predicted proteins | sample 1015_SJ02_MP15_2_FD_132964 | JGI IMG/M metagenome (GOLD analysis project Ga0187784, IMG submission 132964) | Tropical peat soil microbial communities from peatlands in Department of Meta, Colombia - 1015_SJ02_MP15_20_MG | ecosystem: Environmental > Terrestrial > Soil > Wetlands > Peat | place... | reverse complement strand
GTTCCTCCACAACCTTTTCCAAGTCCTTGGAGTATTCTGCAAGCTTTTCTTCAGCTCTCTTGCGGGAAAAAGCCTCAACAATAATAGGCGCCAAGTTTTCAAGAGAATCAAGTTCAGTTTGAGAGTAACCTCCCTCACGGTTAGCTAAAGCAATAATACCAGTGGTTTTGTCATTTGTTTTCAGTGGGACGCCGATAAAGTTATTCAGTGGAGGATGCCCTTTTGGCAGCCCAATTCTGTCTGGATGATCCGTAGGATTATTTGTGAAAAAGCCTCTCCCGTCTATTAGAACGCGACCGTAAATGCCATGAAGCTTAAAATTCCCTGGAGGTCGACGATGCCCACTCTGGTCATACATAACACAGGCATCCCAGCCTGGATTGCTAATAGCAATGTCTTCCAAACCATTTTCATTGACCTCCCCAATGAAACCAAACTGGCTACCTGTTAATTCTTCAGCTACCTCTAAGCAAACTTCGCCTAAAGCCTCAAATGATTTGCTGCTGATAGCTTCGTGCAGCATCCTGTTGCGTGCATTTCTGACCGCAAGTTGGCGTTTAAGCTCCTCTTCTGCCTTCTTGCGCTCAGTAATGTCCTCAAAAATGACAACCGCTGAAATTATTTTGCCTTCATTGTTTTTGAGTGGAGCGGAACTTATCAGCACAGGCCAACGTGCGCCAGTAGCACTCAGAATAGTCATCTCTACCCCATGAATTTCTTGCCCTAATTTTAATGAAGAACTAACCGGCATTTCCTCAAGTGGAAAAGGAGTGCCATCGGGTTTTAGCGGCTTAACTTTAGCTATGTGAGCATCCAAATCAAACCCGACATAGTCTATTCCATACAGGCTTAACGCACATTTGTTAAGATATGAGAACTTTCCTGAAGCTTCAACGATTACCACAGCCGAGGGCATTGTCTCCAAAACTGCTTCTAAGTGGTTTCTGCCAAGCTCTGATTGCTCTTTAGCTCTCGCAAGAGCTTCTTCCGCTTTCTTGCGTTCCGTTATGTCTTCAACCACGGCAACAAAGTATCCTCTCTTAGGGCTATACGTAGAAATATCTAGCCATTTAGCTGTCGGTTGGCGATACCTTTCAAAATGTGCGGGCTCACCAGTAATCGCTACTTGCCCGTACTTTTCGATGAGGTCCGGCAAATCAAGGTAGTTCGCAAAAGTTTCTGTGGCTCTTTTGCCTATAATCTTTTTTCCTGCGAAGCCTGTTATCTGCTCAAAGGACTTGTTAAAATCTAAATTAATCCAGTCGGTGGGTTTTCCATTGGAATCAATTACCACTTTTCCGTAAAAAAGGCCATTTGACATATTTGTAAACAAGGCAGCGACTTGTTGACGGTCGCTTCTAAACGTCTCTGCCCATCCAACGACTGAATCGCCAAGTTTTCGGGTTTCATAAAACGCGAGTATAACGAAAATCGCACCCGTGTATAGCGAAATTCTAGCCACCCAAGAGATTAAATCGCCCGGTTTCGTGACCATGAGTGAGCAGAATAACCCTAAAGTAAGAAGGGAAATAGCGAGGGAATACAAGAGCGATGACGATCGTTTGGACGAAAAATACTGTGTCCCGTAAATTATGAACGCGGCACCAAAGAACACACCTGCTGTCGCTACAATCCATTGCCGAAAAACCGTTGGTCCGTGCGAGTAGAATGCCGGTAGCCAACCTTGCAGTGCTATGAGGGAAAGAAGCCCGACAAAAACCAACGAGCCAACAAATGAAGCTAACATGATTCTCTTTCGGCTCTTGCTACGAGATTCATCCTTTTGAAGCAAAACGGCCAAACTCGCTGTCAATTGAACTATTGAAGCAACCAATGACCCTATGTTTCCGATTGTCCAGCTGAAATTGGCTGAAAAACTTTGAACCCGACCCGCAATGGTTGAAGCCGCGCCAAAAATAAGCAATGAGGTTGTAAGGAACAATACAGTTCGAGAGCCGTCGCCTATGTAACCTTTAAGTGATGCATATACTGCAATCGAAGAGGCGGTTGTCCAAAAGATGAGGCTTAAAAAGAAAAGGAAATTGGGCGGATTGAAGACAATCGATCGAGAAGCATTGAAACCTACGGTAACTAGAGCAATCGCTAATAAGATGATTACCGGTATTAGGGCAAGCTTCGATTTCAAGAGCGGCATTCCCCGAATTATGTTAAATAATTGCAGGCCATTCCTTTACTTGCATCCGAGCAAGCTTCAGCTTCATCATAAAGGAATTGTTAACTTATTCTCATGCTAAAGATAAATGCTTTATCCAATTTCCTGAGTCGTTATTTCAGACCATTGAAACATAACGTGGGCGATGAGGCACCGTTAGAGCTTAAATAATTATTTAGTAAAGGTAATTTTTGCATACTAATCGCCTGTTTAGTTGGTTAGCGCCGGGTTTAGCGGATTCGTCTCCTGCGAAGAACGGGGTGAGTCAGTGTGCAGTATAACTATTTTCTCGGATTTTGTCTCTTGGGAAGGGCTAAGTCAAAGCGAACAAAAGATTTCCAGCCTATGCTAGATTACCAGAGGGCTCAGTCCCAAACAGGTGTGGGTCCGTATAAATTAAGCCAGTCTAACAAAAACAAATGTGCCAAGCTGTCAAAATACCGAAAACCACTAAGCGCACATATGGGCTTTATTGTAGAATTTATGGCAAAATGAGTGGAAAAATGGGCCGGACCGGATTCGGACCGGCGACCTTCTGCACGTCAAGCAGATGTCCTAACCAGGCTAGACGACCGGCCCACAGGCATGCTTTACTTTTTCATTGTTTTCCTATATGGGCGTTTCGTGTTTTCTGCTGCGCTGCATATTGGAAATTGTCGGTTCTATTAATCTATTTTCCCGTCGCTTGAAAACTTTAAGCGAATGCAGTGTTAAATTTTGCGTTTGCAACAATAGCAGTTTTAAGTTACTGCTGTACATATGGATAAACGGGTGAAGCTTATGGCAACCGATGAAGTGCTTCCTTTACTTGTGGATTTCATCAATAAGAACTCTAATGTTGCTGATGTCCAGTGGGACAGGCGCATGAGTCCACGGTTGCTTTTTAACCCTTACTCGACGAATTATGAGGAACGAAAAATCACGGCGCATTATTTCCTGCTGGCAGCTTCGATACTTGACGATACAATAGTGGGTTACCCCGAAAATGTCCGCATGCTGTTGTCGTACTTGCACGTGGCTTTCAACGACAGCCTGTTTGACATTAAGAAGCCGCATATTTTTGAAGAAGAAATAGTGAAATCAGATTTTTACTCCGATTTAGGACCAAACAAGAAGGCAGCCTCCGAAATATTGGCGTCGGTTAACGTTTTCGTTAAAACAAAAGCTGAAAAGAACCTGCTTCAATATTCTCAACGGTTCAGCAAGCCAAAGGATTTCATCGATGACATTGCCAGAAACGTGATAGCGCTCAGCGAATCACATATAGACAAGGCATGGGCTTATATGCGTTGGATGGTTAGGCCAGCCCCTGACCTGCAAATCTATGACCATCTCCTGCCGGAAGACCTTTACGTTCCATTGACGAAGGAAAACGCCAACGTGGCGACAAGCCTGAAAGTAATAGATTCTGCCTCCCCATCGTTATGGAGAGACGTGCATACCGCTGCAGTTGCTAGGCAAAAAATAACTGACTTCGCAAAACAACTTTATCCACAGGACCCTTGCAAGGTTGATTACCCCTTTTTCCTGTTGGGGAGGTGGCTGAGACAAAAAAGCTTAAACAGGTATACGTTGAAAACGGCGGTTGATTTTCTGGACCGTATGCAAAACGTAACCGGTCAATCTCAAGCTTACTACCAGAAGATGAGCCGATATAAGAGCGGCTGGGAGAAAAAAACTGCGCTTACTCTCCTGAAAATGCATATTCCGTATGGTTACGAAACGATTAGCTTCCCCTTGCCCGATAATGAAGTGTACACTCCAGATTTTATTTTGGAAAAGAAGCTTCAAGGGCGAAAAATAATTCTTGAACCGCACTTTGAAATGACAAAAAGGCAAGCTCGCAAGTATGCCTTGTTCAAAAGAACTTACGGTCACGAATTTCTCCTGATTTTGCTGCTCAAAAACGACTTAATTCCCATGTATCATCAGAGGAAAATATTAACTGACGACGTTTGCGATGACGTGTGGCCGATTGAGTTCATTCATTTGCTTGCTGAAAAAATCAGAAGAGGTACCTACGGCGAGTAGCACTCATGCACGGTCATTTTTAAGCGTGTTAATTAATCAGCACCGCTTTGTATTGCTGACGGTACCATGGCTCAGGATGATTTCAAACCGTTAGTGGTCTGGCTTATAATCAATGGAAAAACAGAGGAAGCGCTCGCACTACTGGCGAAAAAATACAAAGTCAACGTTCCTCGCTTGGTAGTCGGTTTGCCGAAACGTTACAAGATTAAAGCGTTAGGCTGCTACACCGCAAGAAACGAGACCATTTCAGTGCTAAACAGCGACGTGTTGACGAACCCGTTCGTGATCATCCACGAGTTCTACCATCACCTGCGCAGCAAAGCAGTGGATAAAATGCACAGAGGCACAGAGAAGAACGCTGACAAATTCGCCCTCGAATTTATGCAGGAATATCAAGAGGCTGTAAAAAGAGCTGTAGGAATCACTTAAAATCATCTTCCAGCTCGGAGTTTTCACCTATGGGGGAAGTAATGTTGATCGGCAATTTCTCGGCGTTAGCACCGTAAACTGCCACGCAGTTTCGACCTTCAAACGGGTAACCCACGATCATTAGGATTCTCCCAAAAAAATAGTTCATGTCCACGTGACTCGGAGAAATGTTTCCCGAAGGATGCGAATGGACGGTGCCTACTAGAGAGAAATCCCCCGAAAACAAATACGGGTTGAAATGGGCAAACCCTCGTCCATGAGTCGCGAATGGAGCCAAGACTAAATCTGTTATTTTGATGATACCCTTGCTTTTTTTGCCCCTTAGAAGTAGAAAACTTTCACGCGGGTAAAGTTGCTTTGCGCCAGCATAGATGCATTCCAGTATATCCTGAGGGATTTCAACGATCGTTTGCTTTATGTCCATGCCAACAAAAGTGGCAGTTGTTAGTTAATTACTTTCCCTTGCTCGGGGTTCGGTAAACATTTTAAGAGCGAAAGAAATAGAAATGTTGATTTGTCAGAGCCGGGATGGCAGAGTGGTTAACGCGCGGGCCTTGAGGCAAATTGCATTGCAAGTATTCTTTGCAAGTAAGCCCGTGGACCTTCTGGTCCGCATGGGTTCGAATCCCATTCCCGGCGCTTTTTGCTAGTATAAAACCGCTTTTTATTTAATTTATATATTTATCTTTTTTATGAAAAAAATAAACAAAAAATCCATTGTTATCTTATTATTCATCAAATAAAGTTGCTAAAAATATTTAAGAAAGAAACAACAGAACGGTTCGGCAGTTGGGAAGAAGATCCTATGCTTCTTCTCAACGCAGAATAAAATTAGGGAGAAAGAAAAATGAAAATAAGTAAAAATAGGACTTTGACTATTGCGATCGCTATATTCTTTGCATTGTCAATGACAGCTTCAATGATGTTGACACCAAGTGCTAACGCGCATACACCAGCATGGAATATTCCAACATACTCTTTCATCAGTGTTTCCCCAAATCCAATTGGAGTGGGACAAACAGCCCGCGTTAACTTCTGGGTTAATATGCCTCCGCCTACAGCAAGTGCACAGTACGGTGACAGATGGATAGGTTTAACAGTGAAAGTCACGTTGCCTGATGGAACCAGTACAACACTAGGGCCGTTTACGTCCGATGCAACGGGCGGAACATCAACTACTTACACGCCTGCCACAGCCGGCAACTACACCTTCGTGATGACTTTCCCTGGACAAACATTAGCGGGGAAGAATCTACCTCCAGGCGATACAAATGCCACTTTCGCATCCATCGGCGATTACTTTGAACCTAGCACTAGCACCGGATTTATGTTGACAGTTCAGCAGGCGGCGGTAGCGTCTGCACCGGTGACTCCGCTTCCAACGACCTACTGGAGCCGTCCGATCAACGCTATGAACAATAACTGGTATTCAATCGGCGGTAACTGGCTTGGTCTTTCTCAATCAACGTTTGCCGCCACTGGACAGTACAACGCCACTGGAGACTATAACCCGTGGACTACAGCGCCAACCACCGCTCACATACTTTGGACCAAACCTGAGGCGTTCGGAGGAACAATCGGAGGAGAATTCGGCGGCAGTGAAGAAAGCAACTTTTACGCAACTTCGCAGTACGAGCCTAAATTCGCCCCAATAATCATGGACGGTGTCCTCTACTACACGATGTATCCGGGAAGTTCAACCAACCCAGTTGGCTGGACTGCAGTGAACTTGCAGACTGGACAAACGCTGTGGACAGATTATAACAACACGGAAGTTTTGAGATGCGGTCAAATTCTCGATATGATTACGCCGAACCAGTACGGAGCTCTTGCTTACTTGTGGACTGAGCCGGTGGCTGCAGCCGGTTTCATGTCTTCTGGCATCTCGATGTCGATGTGGGATGCCATGACAGGTGCCTATATACTGACCATCACGAACACTCCAGCAATGACACTTACGGAAGATTCGCATGGCGACTTGATAGGCTACTACATGAACGACAGCTACGCTTATGTGACTACCCCATACGGTCCAATCCCAGTTGCTGTTACCGGAGCATCCATTACCGAGTGGAACTCAACAAAGTGCATCAATCTTTCAGTAGGAAACTATGCTGGCGGTCCACCCGTTGCAGACGATTGGATGTGGAGACCTCCGCAAAACGGATTGATTCCATTCGCCCAAGGCTTAGAATGGTCAGCGCCACTACCATTGACAGATTCTAAAGGAAATCCATTAACTTACGAGATGAGCATGTTCGGCATGACTTTTCCAGCGTACCTCTTGGGGATTTCAGCGATTCAGAGCGGCTACATACTTTTGACTGGGTATAATTCTGGTTCCAGCGGCATGTTCTTCACTTCTGGATGGCAAGAGGAAGCAGGCTTCAGCTTAAGCACCCTCAGTTTGGCATGGGGCCCGACTAATAGGACTGAAGTGCCATATTCAATAGTGTACACTGGTGGTGTCTGGGCCGGAAGCGGCGCCTACGTAGAACTCACTGAATCCACATTGTCAATAACCGCCTTCAGTCTCGCTACAGGTGACGTGCTATGGGGTCCCACCTCACTTCCAGGAGCTAGGGCTTTTGATACTCTCGGTGCGAACGCTCTCGTAGCTAACGGCGTAATCTACATCTGGCTCTACGGAGGAGACGTCTATGCCTACAACATACTGACCGGAGCTCTCGTCTGGCAATACCACACACCAAGCGGCGGTTTCGAATCTCCTTACGGCTATGAGTCCTTGTGGACTTTCACCGTGGGAACGATCGCTGGCGGTGAACTATTCCTTCCAGAAGGCCACATGTACAGTCCACCACTATTCCACGGAGCACAACAGCTTGCATTGAACATTACTAACGGAGATTTAGTTTGGAGCATAGATGCTTTCGACGTTACTAGTGCGCCCGCAGTCTCAGACGGAATCGCAACAACGCTAAACGCCTACGATGTCCAAATATACGCTTACGGCATGGGACCGAGCAAGACCACTGTTTCCGCACCTAATGTTGGCGTAACCACTGACACACCAATAACGATAACGGGATCAGTGATGGATATTTCTGCAGGCTCACAACAACAAGCAGTAGCTGCGAATTTCCCCAACGGGTTACCATGTGTTTCTGACGCAAGCATGAGCCAGTTCATGGAAGCAGTTTACGAGCAGCAGCCAATGCCAACCAACGTAACTGGAGTACCCGTCACCCTAAGCGTCACCGACTCTAACCACAACAGTTACAATATAGGCACTACCACAACCAATGCTATGGGCGAGTACGGCTTAACGTGGACACCTATCGTCCCAGGCAACTACACCCTCTACGCCACGTTCGAAGGCACAAACTCGTACTACGGATCATCTGCTTCAACATTCTTCTACGCTGGGTCACCACCGGCAACAGCATCGCCATATCCAACACCCGTTTCGGGCTTGGCATCGGTTGGCAGCCTAGAGCTAGGAATAGCAGCAGTCATAATCGTGATAGTCATAATCGGCGCCCTACTGGCAGTCCTGGTGCTTAGAAAGCGACCGTAAGCTGAAGAATCCGAACAAGATACATCTACTTTCCCTTTTTTTAGTTACGAAAAAAGCAGAAGACCAAATGAGACGGGGCCCTGAAGGCTCTGGGTTCGATTGATACTTAGCATACTATTATTGCTGTGAATTTGTTTTTGAGGGGCTCAAGCCAATTTTTTGGGGACATGGACAGGCAGGTCAAGTTTAAATTGAGAAGGCAGTGAAAATTGGAGAAAAGGAAGAAGAAACTGAATAAAAATTTGCGTTAAAAAACGTCTTAAGGTAGGAATTTCGGTTGGAATTTGGCAAACCTTTTTAATGATTGCTCAAATAAGCGCTAAAACAGCAAGATAGTTCAAGGCTAGATTTACACCATGCTAGTAAGCGTAGTTACATACGAAAGTGCAGTCGAGTCTCAAGAGTTTTTGTTGAAAAATCTGCGCCGTAAAATGCTTGTTTTTGGCTCGCACGCTTTCGCAAAAAATATGATTCCGCGGACGACGGCTGATTTGTCTTTTGTTTCTAATGCACGAGCTTTTTGGATTCACATTGTCAAAAGTTCAAAGTTTGTTTCGAAAGGTTTCCAGCATCTGCTAATCATGGTGTGGAACAATGCCGATTACCTTATAAAGAGACTGGGACTTAACAATAGCGAGGTTGCTCGTTTGGTGTTCGCTGATGCTCGGATGTCTAATTATAGTATGTCCAAGCTTGGTCAGCCACACGGAGGAAAACTTGCTCCAACTTTTGTAGACGAGCTGATTAATGTTTTCTGCCGCGAAGGATTAAATTTATCGTCGTTCGAAGTCGTACGAACATCTAATTCAAGGGTTGGAAAGCGGCATGATAGTACTTGACTATGTGATTTCAGCAATTTGGCTTTCTCCAATCTTATATCTTGTTGTTTTGCTATTTGGAAAATGGTTTAATCAAAGGCGAAAATCCAACTTTATAAAACAGAAAGGGTTGGTTGATAAAAAAATTGATAAGATTATCTTTCAGATACCCACTGTGGGCAATTTTCGGTCGGTAAACAAGATTTTTGAAACAGTTAAAAGCTACAAACTTCCTGTTCCCTTGGAAACTTGGGTGATCGCGGAAGACTGGGATACCCACAAGGATCAGTACATATGTGACAAGCTTGTTGTGGTTCCAAAAGATTTTGAGTGTGAAGACTTGTATAAAGCCCGCGCTTTAGAGTACGCCCGCAGGATGAGGAAGCAAATGGTTGCCGACGGAGAATTGGGTTCCAATTATTTGCTGCTTCAGGGAGACGACGATGCATTGCCCAGTTTAGGCTTCATACAAGAAAGTCTGAATGTTGACGCGGACGTAATGATCGGGGCTATTACACCCAGAGTAACGGGTATTTGGAACACTATTATAGACTATGAACGCTGCGTTGCTTGCGGGATTTTCTGCAATTTTTTCACTAACCTAGGTCAGCCGCTGTGGGCTCACGGTGAAGGAACAGTCGTTAGTAGCAAAGTTGACAGTGAAGTGTCCTATGACATAAGTGGTTTCACGAAGAATACCAAGAACAAGTTGATAAGCAGTGAAGACTCGTTTTACTTCCATAAAGCAGCCGTCCTAGGGTTCAATATTTTCAATTCCGAAGAACGGATTTTCATACTGCCGCCGTTATCTATAGGCGACGCCGTGAAACAGAGGCGAAGATGGTTCTGGGGAGAGTGGGCCCTTCTTAGGCAGAAAATGTTGCCGTTGCCAAACAGGCTGAGGCTGGGTATCGTAGGTTTCTCGGGATTATGGCTTTATTTTCTCGGGATGCTCGGCATGCCACTGATGTGCTTCGGTGTAATTAACATGATCCCCGTACTCGTTCCATTATTCTTCGCAACAATACTGGTTTGGTTCGGAATGAGAGCGTACATCATCGGAAAATCTATGGGTTGGAAACAGGGCATAATAGGCGCTTCGTTAAGTTACGTAACTGTGACGTTAAACGCCTTCGTGCAGCTTATAGGCTTATTGAAAGGCGACCCACACAGTTTTGAAGTAATACGCAAAGAGTAATTCGTGAACGCCTATTCCAAGGAAGACTCAGTTATGACAAGAGAAAACTCTGCATACTTTGCGGGCCGACGATGTCATTGAACACCATTTTTCTTTGGTTTTGCACATAGTAAGTTCTTCTTTTTCCGAGTTAACGGAAAACTAAAGCTAATAGTTTGGTTTTGAATAATGGTTATTGTTTCAATTATGGTTAATGCAGCAATGGAGGAGATGGGTATCCAATCGTAGGGGTACATTTGTAAGACGATGGTTGCGTTCACTTCAGCATGCAAGAATGTAAAGCCTATGCCGTAATAGGAGAAGAATGGCAAGTTGGTTGCTGCGAGAAACGCGGCTGTTCCTGCGATGAATTTCAATATAAAATGTCTGTTATACCATACCAGCAACGGTAATGTAATTAGAGCGGCGCGAGGGTCGAATGAGCCGAATGCGAATAGCAATGCGGATAGCCATGGTTTTTTGGCGTACCCAAAATACAATGCGCCTGCTAGAAGGACTGTTTGGAGGATGTGAGCATTTCCTTGCATGTACCCGAGGTAATAGCTCGAAGTGAAAGACTTGGCGTTTAAGATTGCCGCATGATAATGCAGGAGGCTAAGTGTAGCGTGACTTATTAGAGGTGAACGCAATGGGTCAATCAAAACAATTACTGCCGCAGTCGAGCCGAGAACCAGGTCTTTGTCTTTAACAAGCTTGTAAACAAAGAATGCTAAGGCCGGAATTAACGCGAATTGAAACATGTCAAAGGCACCAAGAGCGTTCTGGTAATTCAATTTTAGAAAAGGAGCAAAAAGAATCAGGAAAGAAGGCGTATACTTGAAGGTTTGGGGTCGGGGGGCAATCTGATAATCGCTCGGCTCAACACCACCGTAATAAATTTGCGTTGGATTATGAAACAATCGCCATTCCCCGATATAATACGCGGAAAAATCTTTCGCAAATGGGGCTGATTGCGGAAGCTGAAAAGCCCGGGGGAAAGCAAAGCAAAAAGTAAATGCGTTCAGCGTCGCCGCTATGAGTACAACCAGAAGGATATAGTTTTTCTTGCTTTGCATCGGTTTTCGCGGCTTCTCCGTCTTGAACGGCTGGAAGCATTGTTTAGGAGTTTCGTTTGTTTAACGATTTATTTTTTGCCCTATTGCCCCTTTATCTATTCGACTCAGAAAAAGTAAAATGTTAATCTATTTTTTACATTGCAACGTTTTCCTCAGTACCTAACGCTCAGGTACAGTAGCACGGATAAAGCAACCAGCTCGAACAGGCTCGGCAAAAACGCGAATGGCCCAAGACCATAAGCTCTAAACCCGTATAATGCAGTTATGAATGGGCTTGAAGTTAAATCTCTTACGAGAAAAACCACTGCGAAAATGATGAGTCCAATCGTGAACGGTGAACGCGTTTTAACATAAATGTTTACGTAAATTACGATTAATATTACTAGAAGAGCAATGTTTATCGTTGAAATTATTGCATTTGCCACATAGAAAAGCTCAAAATCTCCTGGAAGAGGGTGCGTCGGAGGAGGAACGCGCCTTTCCAAAAACCCGTAGTGCATATGAATTAATAACAGGGATCCAACAGTCGCAATTGCGGCGACAATCGCTAACACCACAGCTATTAAGCCGAGTTTTAATCTATTGCTCATTTGTTTTCCCATGTTCCTTTTTCTCCTTTTTCTACTTTTTCCCGATTTTCTTCATAATCTCCTCAAACATTGCATAGTTATCTTCCATCACCTGGGACAGAAAATAGGTTGCACCATACCTGTCACCGACGGAAGTGACTATTTTGTTCTTTTCCAAAACGTCGAGATGATGCCTCATTGTTTTATAATCCATGTTCAATGCAATCGCCAGTTGATTTGCGTTTTGTGGAGTATCCCTTAACGATTCAATTATTTTTGCCCGAGTCGGTCCGCCTCGTGTTCCTGCAATAAGCCACCCTAACAAGTATTTTAGCGAATGAGCATTTGCAGACATTATGGGGCTCCGTGCCGAAGAGATTCTTTGAAACTTTAATCTGAATCAAGTAATAAATGTGTTCTTTTGAGGATTCCATGTCTTTATTCTTAGGCTAAAATTAGGTCTAAATCTGGGTCTAATCTTGAAAAACCGTTTAATAATTTACAGTTCATGTTTCCTCTGATTACAGGAGGTGAAAAACGAAAGCCATGGACAGAAAAATCAAAGTTTTAGCATTAATTTCGATTATAGTTGCGGCAGCCGTTGGTGCAGCAGTAGTGCTAGCATTACAATCAACCGTAAAAGCTGATGCAACCGCCTCAGTCGCGCAGGATGCGCAACCAGGAGCCTCCTCTATCAATTGTACCAACAATAACGGCTTTATCACCGGTTATTGGGGATTCGGAGGCCCGAAGGGAATGGGCAGAGGATTCGGAGCGTTCGCAGGAGGGTTCGGATCATTCGGAGCAGGATTCGGAGCATTCGGCGGAAACTTTTTCAATGGAACGGTTGGAAGATTTGGTTCTATTCAAGTGAGTTCCGCTTTTACGCAGAACGTGACTGACATATTAAACAGCAGCACGGATGTTCAGGCATTGTTTAGCCAAGGCTACAATGTAACGTCAATCAGACCAGTGGTCACCTCGACAATCAATGGAAACGGCAACGTAGTAATGCAGGCTACAAGCGCGAATGTAATTTTGCAGGGTCCGACTGGAAGAGCGTTCGTAGTAGTTAATCTTACAACAGCCAAAGTGACGAAGATAGTAACAATAACCGTTAACAATAATCCATCATAAGCTGGTCATTAAACCGACAATAACAGCTTCGCCCTCAATTTTTTATAAAATAAACATTATTCTTGAGTACAATCTTTTCTCGAGTCCGAAAACGAATGTCTATCGCTAGTATATTGAGCATCGCATCTGACTCTCAAAAAACCGGGCTAACAGAGGGACAGCAAACCAGCGGCGTTCGTTAATTTCTTGATTCTCAAACCTTGAAATGTCTCGCTCCAAAAAGGCGATTGGGGTTAGATTTGGGTAAGATTTTGAAAAATTGTTTAATAACTCTTAAACATTATGCAGGAAAAGGCAATCTAGAAAGAGAATGGAAATCAAGAAAGGCCATAAGCCCAAATAACTGCCCAAAAAATACCCCTTCGTTCTCTTTCTGGTTGCCTTTTAATCATAAATGAAGGGTGCAAATATTGGGAATCCTCAGTAGGGCTGTGAGAAACATTTCACGGCGAAAAACGCGAGCGTTATTGGTTATTATAGCATTAGGCTTCGCTTTAGCAATTCTTGTTTCAATTCCAGCAGGAGTAGTAGCTAACCAGCAAGCGGCAAACAGAATAACAAGCACTTTAGGCAACACCATTACGCAGACAGAGAAGGCGCTAAATGAAACATTAAACCAGATAACCTGCAGCTTGGCGCCAAGTTTTGGCGGTTTCGGCTTCGGCGGCAGCGGCAGCCGCCCAAGCGGCGGATTCGGCGGTTCAGGAAGCGGAGGCGGTGGATATGGCGGTTACGGTGGATACGGCGGCTTTGGCGGTTTCGGCGGCGGTTCTGTTGCGGGCGAGTTTGGCGGCGGTGCGTTTGGAGGTGGCCGGGCGAATCCTATGAATGAGACTTTGTACAGTAACGTTAACGCTTCGATCTCTGGAGTAGCGGCTGTTGAACCTGTGTTGCAAGTTTCTGAAGGAAAAAATGAGACCGTTTCGTTTTATGGTCACTCATTCACCCGACTGTTACCACAGTACATCATTGAAGGTGTACCGTTGACTTCCAACCTTGTCGGCAACTACCCGATACTGCCAACTGACATCGTTGCCGGGCAAAATCTTCAAGCGGGCGAGACGGGCGATGTTCTACTTAGCGAAAACAACTCAGCCTACTTTGGCGTAAGCGTAGGCGGTACAGTAAACATTCTGGGAACAAACTTCAACGTGGTGGGCGTTTACGAACCCACGGGAGTTGAAGACACGGAAATGTTGTACATGAACCTGTCGGACGCTCAAGCATTGACAAATAACACAGGATACATAACTAGCATCAACGTGTACGCGCAAAGTCCAAGCGATGTAAGTTCAGTTGCAAGCGCCATAAGTTCGCTTCACCCAGAGCTAACAGTATCGACGGCACAAAACGAGTTAAGCACGCTTGAAAAAAACCAGTCAAGCAGCAATAACGCAGTGACAGATGCTCAAGATTCCCTCGCTTCGTCCAACTCAACCGCTATAGAAGAAATTGTCGTGGTCGTTGCGGCGACAAGCCTGATAGTACTATTCGTCATGCTCTACACTGTTCGGGAAAGAACGAAGGAAATCGGAACGCTCAAAGCCATAGGCTTCAGCAATTCCGCGGTGATGGGCCAATTCATGCTTGAAGGTGTACTCTTAAGCGCGATTGCAGGCGTAGTTGGCATAGCAATAGGCGTTGTAGCTGCACCAACACTTACGTCCATCCTGCAAATAACACCAACCATCAGCAGGGTTGCGGGATTTGGGTCTCCTGTTGGTAACGTGTTTGCAACTTCCGTTACGGTTAGCCCTGAACTCATACTGATAGGCTTCGGCGTAGCCATCCTGCTTGGAACATTAGGCAGCCTGTACCCGGCGTGGAGATCAGCAAAAATAAAACCTGCGGAGGCAATGAGATACGAATAAACCGGTGCTCCAACTGGAAAAACTAAGCAAAACTTACAGCCTCGGCAAACGCACTGTGTCAGCCCTGTCTAACCTGAATCTGACAGTGACTGCTGGAGAATTTGTCGCGATAATGGGGCCATCGGGCTCAGGTAAAACGACACTGCTTAACATGATTGGGTGCATCGATAAGCCGACAAGCGGTCAGATCCTAATAGACGGCGTCGACGTTACAGATATGCCGGAAAACCAGCTTTACAAGATTAGACGAGACAAAATCGGCTTTGTATTCCAAACCTTCAACCTGTTGCCGTACCTGAACGCTAGGGAAAACGTCGAGTTGCCCATGGAGGGACGAATCAACTCAAAAATGGAGCGGAGAGAAAGAGCAAGTAAACTCTTAGCCATGGTCGGTCTCTCAGGAAGGGAGGAACACCGCCCGCAACGGCTCAGCGCAGGAGAACAGCAACGTGTGGCCATAGCCCGCGCCTTAGCAAACGACCCAGCCATAATACTGGCCGATGAACCTACGGGAAACTTGGACAGCCAAAACAAGCAAGGAATCATAAAGCTGCTGGCAAACCTCAACATGACGCAGGGCACTACAATAATCATGGTCACGCACGACGGTGAAGCGGCACACCACACGGAGCGAATGCTGCTTCTCAGAGACGGAAAAATAATCAAGGAAAAGCAAGGCACACATGCAATGAAGAAGAACCATGTATGCCCACACTGCGGAGGCGCCATCAAAGCAAGCGACGACATATGCCCCAACTGCAAAGCCTCCATCTACTCGAGCGATGAACTCTTCTGAACCCGATTAATAAAGGAGAACGCTTAACTTTTTTTTAGTCTTGAAGTGTCTTACTGAAAAGACGGCTTAGAAACTTCTGGGTTTTATTGTTTAAACCGTTTACTGTGGAGTATCAAGCCGCTGGCTAGCGCAACTGCAAGCACGATGATTGCCCAGAGCCACCATTGCATCCATAGGGGCTGAGTTTGCGCGACTGTGTTGCTGATTTGCAGGTCTTCGATTTCGGTTTTTGAGTCATGTCCGATGTAGATGTCCGTTGCGCTCTGGACTGGACCTTTAGGGTCGGCTGTTCCAGCTGCAACAGTGACTGGTTGTTCTACACCGTTAACGTAAATGTGCATTCCCGTGCTTGTGCTGCGGGCGAAGACCACGTAAACCCACGTATCATTTGGAAGTGCCGTGGTGGTGTCAATCTCGTTTAAGCCGCTTGGCGTTGCAACGTAGCCACGCAGCGCTCCTAGAGGGGGTGAACTTGCATTTTCAGGCGCTTGGCCGTTAATGGCGAGCCCGAGGGTCCTTGTCGGAAGGGTTGTTGTGTTCCTGACGGCTTCAATGAAGATGTTGTTGTAGTGCACATCTTTGATTGCTTGAACGTTTACCCAAGCGGAAATGGTTACGTCTTCGGGGGTTTCAAGGCTGGGCGAAGGGTGGACGGTTGCGTACGCGTTTCCGGTGAAGTTCAATGCTTCGCCGAATTTGCCCGGAACCAGCGCGGGGGTGTAATTGTAACTGGGTATTTCTGAGCCTAAAACTGCAGGGTTATTGCCCGTTGCATCAGGCGTCACAAGACTGGGGTAAACGGTGCCGAGGGACCATGACGCGACAACGCTGTTTGGCTTTGCAAGTGGCGGAGAGATTGGGGTCGGCGGATTACCAGTGTTTGACGTGTCGAATGGGGACATGAGCGGGTAGTTGTCGGTGTTGTTGGAGTTAATCGCGTAAGGTGTGTTTCCAATTCCTGATGTACCGACTTGCGAAGCGTCAGGGTAACTCGAGAGGTAGTTGCTCCAGTAATTTCCTCCTGATTTAGCACCGTTGTCCCAGTACTCAATCAGCGCTAAAGAATTGTCGTATGCGTTGTAGATGTTGTTTGCCAGGTTGTTGTGGTATATTCTGTTTGCCAGCGGAGCGGTCAACTGCAAAGTTACATAGATGCCGTACTTGTTGTTTGAGATTGCGTTGGCCGAGATGACGTTTTGGGAACCCGCCAGAAAAACGCCCGATTCAGCGTTGGATTGAATGTTGTTGTCGAAAAGCACGGAGTAGGAGGCGCCTAAACCGACCCCTCGATAGTTGCCTTGAATATTATTCTTTACTATTGTGTTGGAGTAGCCCTCGATTTCGATGCCTGACACGGCGTTTCCAACGATGTCGTTGCTGGAAATGCTGTTAAGGAAGCCGCCGTAGAAGCATATGCCGTTTTTCCTGCAGGATTTCACGGTGTTCTGACTGATGGTTGTTGAGGATTGGATTGAGCAGAAGATGCCCGTGTATGTGTTCTCGATAATGTTGCCCGTTATTGTACAGTTGTTTCCTTCAACCCAGATGCCGTAAGCGTAGCTGGCGGTGCTTGAATAGTTGAGGCTTTCAATCGTGAAGCCTGAGACTCTAACGTTGTCTGCTCCTAAAGTGAGCACCGCAGCTGGTTTTGCGCCGCCGCTTCCCATTATTATCGTGTCTGAGCTATTCTGCCCCTCAAGTGTCAGCGACTTGCTGATTTGCACGTTTTCATGGTAAACCCCGTTCTTGACAAGAATTGTGTCGCCAGCAGAGGCCTGGTTGACGGCTGCGTTTATGGTCGGGTACTCATCGGGAACAGTTAAAGTCCTGGAGGCTCTGGTTCCTTGAATTTTGACCGTTCCTGCGATGGCGATTAAAATCGTGATCAACGCCAGGGTTTTGAGGAGTTTTCTCTTCATGCTTGTTGCCACTCACTTTCTGAGCGTAATTGGCATGAAGTTACTTATTACTCTCCTTAAAGAACACGCCGTTCTCCCAGAAGAACAATCCCTGTAAGCTGTGTAAAGCTGTTTTTTTGGGTTAATTGCCAGCCAGAAAAGTTTTGGTGCGGAAAAATATCGGCGTCCCGTCGCTTTCCCGGAGTCGATTTATCGGCTGAACATTTTTCTTATGACGACGACGATGAATTCCCCATGCATCGTTTTAACTACGTTAGAGTGTACCTTTACGCTCATTTCACCGCCGCCTTTTCGCAGGTGGACCATTTCGAGGGTTGCCTTCCTTTTTTCCATGATGTGCCTTAGAAGCTCCTCTAATGAAGACGCGTCTTTCGGCGGCAGCAAGACACGAATATTCATGTTGAGAAATTCGTCGAGGCTGTAAAGGTACGCTTCTGTGGCTGCTGTGTTTGCGTACACGAAGTCTCCTTTAGTGTTGATGAGAAATATTGCTTCCCTCGCATTTTCCAGAATTGTTGCTCTTAATTTTAATGCTTCTTCCGTTTTTTGTGCTTCGTCAATTTTTTTGGTAAGTTCCTCGTTAGCAATGGCGCATTCAGCTGTGCGCTGCGCGATCACCTGCTCGAGCCTGTGTCTGTACCCGTTCAGCTCCGCCTCGATCGTCTTGCTTTTAGTGATGTCTGCTGATAAAATCAAGACTCCTTCTGGCACAGGTTCCATGTGAAGGTCGAACCATCCTTTGGAGCCGTCTGGGAACGTGAATTCGTTTTCCATTTGGTGGGGAACACGATTTGTCATGCAGTTTCTGAGGTTGTTGAACATTTCTGTCCTGTCGATGCCGGGATAGACCTGCATCATGGTGTAGCCTAACAGTTCTTCTTTTTTCTTGCGTCCTTGTTCGGCGGCTGCTTCGTTAACGTACACGTACCGCCAGTCGTAATCTATGATTTGGCATCCTTCAATCATGAAATCCAGCGAAACCTGAAGCCGACGTTCAACCTCCTTCAACGTTTCTTCTTTTCGTTTACGCTCGGTCACCTCGTCTCCTGAGCTGATCACTCCGACAGTTTTCCCTTTTTCGTCACAGACGAGAATGTTGTGGAAATTGAACGTTAACTCTTCGCCTTTTCGAGCGATAAGTGAGTGTTCAGTGTGCATGTGGCGAAGGGAACCGGTCAGCATGTCGTGGAAAAGTCGCCTGGCATCTTCTTTTTCTTTTTTAGGAACGAACGTGTCAAACCAGTTTTTACCCTTAACTTCCCGTCTTGAACAACCGAGAATTTCAGAAGCTTTCCTGTTAATGTCAGCTATTAACTCGTCACTACCGATTGCAATCATCAAGGTATCTGCCTGATCGAAGAACCATTGAGCTGATTTATTTTGATTCTCCAATTTCTTTTCCCTCTACCGGATTACTGTTAGATACTTGCTGTCCGGCGGCAGGCAAGTACATTTCGCGATCATACTGCACCATCATTCGGCAGGCGTTGAATGAAGGGGCGATTGTTTTTACTGCTTCTTTAAGAATCTGCATCCATCCGCGGGGAACACCCTTGCGGTCGCGGTCATAGTACAGGGGTACTGCTTCGTTCTCGAGTATACTATATAATGATTCGGCGTCTTTTTTATCTTCTTCTTCAGGGGTGCCTGCTTGTAAGTCGCCTATGGCCCACCCGTTCTTGCCGTTGTACGCTTCGTCCCACCAGCCATCACGTACGCTTAAGTTGATTACGCCGTTCATTGACGCTTTCATTCCGCTGGTTCCGCAGGCTTCCTGCAGCCTTCTCGGGTTATTGAGCCAGACGTCGACGCCGCGGACGAGTTCTCGGGCAACCTCAAGGTCGTAATCTTCAACAAAGGTTATTCGTCCTTGAAATCCTCTGTCTAATGCTGCGTTGTATACTTGCTTTAGTAGCTGTTTTGATTCGTAGTCGGCTGGGTGGGATTTGCCTGCAAAAATTAGCTGCACCGGTCTCTCTGGGTTAGTTATGATGCGCTTTAACCGATCAATATCCGACAGAATCAGGTAGGGTCTTTTGTACTCGGTGAATCGGCGCGCGAAAGCGATAGTTAAGGCGTAAGGGTCCAGTAGCGAGCCCATTGCAATCACTTGTTGCGTTGTAACTTGGTCTTCTGTCCAGCGTTTTTGCGCTCTGTCTTGAATAGCAGTTATGAGCCTCCTCTTTAGTGATTGACGAATCTGCCATAGTTCTTCGTCTGGCGCGTTGTCGAGGCATCTCCAGTATTCGTGGCTATCCTGTTCCTTAAGCAACTTATTATCGAGGTATTTTTCGCAAAATTCTGTGAATTCCGGTGCTTGCCACGTGGGAAGGTGCACGCCGTTTGTGATGGCTTTTATCGGTACCTGATCCTCGCTTTTTCCAGGCCAAAGACTCTGCCACATTCGCCGCGTGACCTTGGCGTGCAGTTTAGACACGGCGTTGGCTTGACCTGCTAAACGGAACGCGAAAGCTGTTAGGTTGAAGTTTTCTGAACCTGACTCCTCGGCGTAACCCAGGTTAAGGACAAGGTCCCTGTTGATTCCGAGTGGTTCCCAAAGGCTGCGGGCGTAACGGTTCATTAACTGGAAACTGAAGACGTGGTGACCCGCCGCGACTGGAGTGTGTGTAGTGAAAACTGTGCGTCTGCGTACGCTTTCAATAGCTGAATCCAACGAGGCGCCGTTAGCTCTTTCCAATCGGAGTCGTTCAAGCATCATGAAAGCAGTGTGGTCTTCGTTAGCGTGCCACACGACGGGTTCGATGTGAAGCTCCCTGAGCGCCCGCACGCCGCCGACGCCTAAAACAATCAGTTGGCGCAGCCGCTCTTCTTGGTCAGCCGTGTAAAGGCGTGCTGACAGCATGCGGTCTTCAGGTTTGTTTTCTTCCACGTTCGTGTCCATCAAGTAGAGGTTTACTCGGCCAACATGCACTTCCCAGACTTTGACGCACACTAAGCGGTCTGCAAGTTGAATCGGAATGAGCGGACCACAGCCGAAAGGCCAAGCGCACTCTCTAATCGGCGCCTCGTTAAAGTTTAGTTGTATGTAATCTTCCTGTTGTTCCCCTTGTGGGGACATGCGCTGGCGAAAGTAGCCTTGAGGGTACATGAAGCCGACCGCGACCAGCGGCAAACCGCGGTCTGAAGATTCCTTGCATACGTCACCCGCTAGCACGCCTAAGCCGCCAGCGTAAATTGGCAGGGATCTGTGAATTGCGTATTCAGCTGAGAAATAGGCTATTTTCCCCGCCGGTTTTCCCAAGCTTGTTTGGTCACACCATTCGTGGCCCCGCGCCATTTCCTCATCAAACTTTGACATAACCGCGTCGTAAAGCTCCAAGAAAGCGGGGTCTCTGCTTGCCGCCTCAAGTTTTTCGCGGCTGATGCTCCGCAGTTGCTTAACGGGGTTGTGTTCGCTGGTTCTCCAAAGCCCGTAATCGAGTGCGCGGAAAAGTTGCCGTCCTTCCTCATGCCAGCTCCACCAAAGGTTTTTTGCAAGCTCGAATAGTCTGCCGATTCTTGGGGGCAGGCTCTGGATTTCTTCCTCACGGTAATTGTCGCTCATAGAGTCTTGTGTCTCCTGTTTACACCATTGTTTGCCTTTTTTGGAGTCAAAAGAGGTTCAGCTGGTGAACTCAACTAAGATATTCGAAGCGCCAATTAATATAGCTACTGTGGACCGCTAGCGCACTCAAAATTACATGAAAAACGCTTTGTCAACTGACTTTTCTCTAAAATGGATAAAAGAAAAAAAAAGATTTTGCTCGACGTGCGGTTTAGATGGGTGCCCGCATCAAGAGGGTGTAGTTGCCGTTGTCTGTCTCCAGTTTAGCGCCGATGTGCAATGCGACGTAGCCTGGAAGCCATGAGTAGCCGTAGTAACCTGCCAGTTTCAGTGTAACTGCCCCCCCGTTAGCATCGGTGCCCTGGGCTTGCAATAAGATTTCGTGTCTGCCCGTGAAGACTGTGCCTTTTCCGGAGGTAAACGTGTATGAATCGCCGTTTGCAGTGACTAAGGTTCCGCCTACGATGTCAAAGAGTTTGTGAGGTCCGTTCGTTGATGTTGGCTGCAGAGTTAGGGTCAGGTTTGCTTGATAGTATTGTATGGTGTTGCTGTTGATCACTTGGTAGATGTTTCCTTTGGCGTGAATTGTCCTTACGTTAGTTGCCGCATTGTTAGCGATTGTTTGGGCACTTGCGTATGGGACGGTTACGACCAGCACGACCGCTATGGCAACGAGCGCGGCTATTGCGATTTTGGTTTTTCTGGTGAGTTTGACCATTTTGTTTTTTCGCCTCCCACTTCTTCAATGAAGACTTTTCTGTCGTCGTCTTTAAAAAGCAAGCCGCACTTTTGATGTGCACCAAAAATGTACATTTATGTCTGGCGTTGGCTCTTCGGATCTTCCAGTTTCTCCGAAAGCATTTCTTCTTCCATGTGTAGGAGGAGACCGATGCGGCGTTCCCATTTGCTGAGAAAACGGTACTGAGAGTACATTGCGTACACGCTGTAGGCTAACAATATGGCCGCTATGACCAAAAGCGCGAATTCAAACACGGCGAAACCGAAGTGTTTAAACCTGAACCTGGAAAGCAGCCACAAGACTATGACGAACAAGACCGCTGAGGCGCCGAGCCCTATCAAAGTGCCATTTCGAAATTTCGTCCATTCCTTATCTAACTCGAACAGGAAATCATGCAGTGACCTGACTGGGTACTGTTTTTCCTCATTTTTTTGCTCGGACATTTTTTTTCCTTTTACTTAACCGCGTTTTTTGTTTTTATACCTGATGCACCACAAGTGAATGCTTAAATGCTACAGTATTGACGGAAGCGACTTGCGCAGGTCAACGTACAGTTTTCTGCCCTCATCCGTTAAACTGCAGTACCCTTCAGCCGTTTCTTTCACCAGCTTCTTCCCTTCAAGAAACGCTAAATGCTTAAGAAAATCGTCGTAGGAAAGGTTAGTGGACCTTCGCCAAATCACCGTCCGAAGCTGAGCCTTTGAGTCAAAGAACAGGTACTCTAATATTTCAAACCGAATCTGAACCGCGCTTTTCCGAATCCTAGCCATTCCCGCATTGCACCGGTAAATTGAAGCATAATGGCAAGTGGAGTGTATTAAGGTTAAGCCGGTGGGGTGGGGGCTTCACCGGCGCGTGTCCATGCCACTCGCTTAAAGTCAAATTTGGGCCTCCCACCAGGGGATACGCGAAAGGAGATTTACGCATGCATCTCGGCGCAACTAGTGAAGCCTCCGCAATTCATTTCCTCCAAACGGTTTTTTGGCTTTATGTGCATAAAAAATAAACACGCAAATAGACCTATATTGACTATGAAAAAACGCAGGGCAAAATGAATTGGGGTCTGTCAAATTTCAATCTTCATCTTTCCCGATCAGACTGGGACGGCGACATCATCCCCTATCGAATCAACACCATCCCAGTCTCTTAAGGGTTTGCGGTAGGAGAGATGAAAAATGAATCACTCGCAGCAATCGCCGCTACAACTTTGCGCCGTCGCATACTCAAAGAAAAGACGACTGAGTCCGTAAGCAGCGCGCCAGCCCGTTGCTAAATTTTTGTGCACCCTGCTTTGAACCAAATGTCTCAGCGTCAATAGTTGTTTAGCTAACTATCTGGCTAACTCGACTATCGAGTGTTGTGTGGCGCACCCAAGTAGGGAAACTCCTGCAGAAGGTCAGTGTGCGGTCCGCACTTGTCCCATGTCAGCCTGCCATTGTACACGGTCAGAAAGATGTCTTTCGAATCGTCCGTGGGTGTGCGGCCGTTTCCCGGATACGCTGCGGCCTTCTTGGGGTCGTACGGCAACACGTCAGGCAACAAGCTTCTGGCAGCAGCTTGCGCCCCTTCCGGGGTGTACCCGCCGGTATGCTCTAATACGTGTGCGAACATTGGCACGAACCTCTCATCTTGGGCCGGTTCGCCTTCAAGGTACGCCTCTTTTTCGGCGCTTGTCATAAAGGGGGTCTGCGTGGGCCGCGCGCCGCGGTCGGCTTGCACCCAGCCGTCGCCAACCTGTAAGAGGGACCGATGCCATAGGTTCAAGCTCACCCCGCCGCCAAGGGCGCTGATGGGCACTTCCAAGGCTATGCTGCAAACGTCCTTGTCGGCGAAGAAGTCCGTCCCCGTGAACTTCATGTTATTCTGAGCTCCAGCTAGGTCGAAGAAGAAAGGGTCACTGCGCCAGCCGGCAAACAAGCGATACGCACCAGACTCCGTTATCCGCGCTTCATGACCCATCGAGACGGGCGCTCCTTGGATGATGACATTCCCTTC
>Ga0187784_10000815_pt1 | contig 23836 bp, 16 predicted proteins | sample 1015_SJ02_MP15_2_FD_132964 | JGI IMG/M metagenome (GOLD analysis project Ga0187784, IMG submission 132964) | Tropical peat soil microbial communities from peatlands in Department of Meta, Colombia - 1015_SJ02_MP15_20_MG | ecosystem: Environmental > Terrestrial > Soil > Wetlands > Peat | place... | reverse complement strand
CGGCAGGAAGCAGTCGGCAGTGGGCAGTCGGCGGTCGGCAGGAAGCAGTCGGCGGTAGGCAGTAAGCAGTCGGCAGTCGGCAGTGGGCAGTCGGCGGTGGGCAGTCGGCAGTCGGCAGTCGGCAGTCGGCAGTAAGCAGTCGGCAGTCGGCAGTGGGCAGTCGGCGGTCGGCAGAAGCCAGTCGGCAGTAAGCAGTCGGCGGTCGGCGGTCGGCAGTGGGCAGTCGGCAGTAAGCAGTGGGCAGTCGGCAGTGGGCAGTCGGCGGTCGGCAGGCGCCAGTCGGCAGTGGGCAGTCGGCAATAAGCAGTCGGTGGTTGGCAGTAAGACTAAGCGGGTCAACACCCTTCTTATTCCCACCTAGTGTCCTGAGTCAGAAGCCCGTTAAAGAGGTCAGCCCGCGGAGCGGGCGGCATAGTCTAGCCCACTGCGCAAGCCGTGGGTCCTCCGCGCTGACCCTTCCACCCCGCCCCCTCCCCCGCTTGGCGGGGGATGGGGAACAAAAGGGGGTGGGGGCCATTTTTCCCAGGGCTTTTGCCCTGTGCTGTGGCACTGCACCCCTAGCGGGGCTGTGAAAAAACCTCAGGCATGGGGAGGACTTTTTCAATGAACTTCTCACTCCCGACATCAGCCCCTGTCGGTCTCTTTTTACGTTCTGCTTTCTGCCTTCCGTTTCAACTCATTCGCCAGGGATTGCAGTCTCGGTGTCCAGGTAGTCCCGAAGAATAGAGGCGGCGCGCTCCGCATCCTCTTCCCGCACCAGCAGTGAAACATCGAGTACCGGTAGTAGCTCCGCGGAGGTTTCACCGGGCACCAGGGAAGGGATGCCCTGGGATTGCAGGATGTTCCTGGCCACATCCGCGTCCAGCAAAGCGGTTGGCCCGGTGAACACACGGACAGGCACGAGCTTGGAGTCCCCAGAGCCGGCGCTTTGCGTTTGGGGCGTCTTCTCAGGCGGCGAGCCGGGCGCGAGTGGCGCGCCGCAGTCTTCGCAGGTGGATGTTCCCTCCACGTATTCCGTCAAGCAGCTTGGGCAGTAGGGCATGGCTGGAAATAAACCCTCCCCAAATAGTATAGACCTTTTCTGCAATGTATAATGGCATCCAATGTTAGAATCTGCAAAGAATCGTATCGCTGTTCTGCGAAGGACTGCTCTTTTCGCCGATCTTGACGAGAACGAGCTTTCTTTCCTCGTGAACCGGATTGCCTGGCGTAGATTTCGCGCCGGCGAAATGATTTTTTCTGAAGGCGATCCTTGCCCAGGCCTTTGGGTGATCGAATCAGGCAAGGTGAAGGTTTTCAAGTCAGCCGCCAGTGGGCGCGAGCAAGTTCTCACCTTCGAAGGCCCAGGCGGCTCGTTCGCCGAGCTCCCCGTGTTCGATGGGGGAAACTACCCCGCCTCCACGACCGCTGTCGTGGATTCGGCGCTCTTGTTCGTGAGTAAGGAAGACTTCCGGCTCCTTTGCCTGAGATTCCCGGAGGTGGCGTTGAAGGTCCTGCGTGTAGTAGGGCGCCGGGTACGCGAGCTAGTCTCAATTATTGAGGAGCTTTCTTTTAGCACCGTGCGGCGCCGCTTGGCATCTCTTCTGCTGCGCCTAGTCCGCTCCGGAGAGCGTACAGCGCGCGGGGTGGAGGTCGTTCTGCCAGCCAGTCAGCAGGAACTCGCGGCGCAAATCGGCACGGTGCGAGAGCTTGTCTCCCGTGGTCTGAGCCGACTGCAAGCCGAAGGCATCATTGCGATCAACGGCCGCACGATCACGATTCGGAACTTGAAGGCGCTGGAGAGCGAAACAAAAGGTTAGGAAAGCTAGATTCGAGCCCCGCCACGCTTGTGACTTATGTCACAGACACCCCTTCCCTCTACGGTTTATTTTTTCGCCGTGCATTGGACCCGTACTATCCTTTGGACCGCAACGCTGCTGAGCGCCTTCGTGTTCCTCGGCATGACGGTGGATTCTCTGCACCAGATGGGAGCGCGCACTCACGCCGACCAGCTCTCTCCGCAGGTCGTCGAGGGTAAACGGCTCTGGCAGCATTACGACTGCAACGACTGCCATACCATTTTGGGAATCGGCGGTTACTACGCCCCGGACGTCACCAAGAGCTACACCACCCGCGGCGACGCTTGGTTGCGGCAATTCCTGAAGGAGCCAGGGAAGATTTACCTCACTGGGCGGCAGATGCCCAACTTCCATTTGGCGGATACGCAGATCGATTCACTGGTTGCCTATTTGAAGTGGGTTAGCGAAGTCGATACGAACGGCTGGCCACCAGCGCCGCAGGGTGTGGCGCGCGCGGAGTCCCCGGGCGCCAGGATCTTTCTCGGCCAGCACTGCAACACGTGTCATGCCATTCAGGGTAGCGGCGGAACGCTGGCGTCTGATCTGTCGCACGAAGGCAGCCGGCAAACCAAGGACTGGATCCTGGCCCAGATCGACGACCCCCGCAGCCACAAGCCAGATTCGATCATGCCAAGCTTCAAGCAACTCCCGGAGGCGGACAAGGAAGCGTTGGCGGATTATCTGGCCAGCCTGAAGTGAGGAGATACGGTGCGCTACAAGTCGCAGAAAGTCGCCTGCGAGTACTTCCTGGCCGCGCTGCTGCTTTTCCTCCTTCAGGTCATCTTCGGACTTCTCGCGAGCGTTAAATACGTCTGGGGCTACGACCCGCTGCTGAACGTAGTCCCTTTCAACGTCGCCCGCGCCATTCACATCAATCTGCTGGTCTTCTGGCTGCTGCTGGGGCTTATGGGCGCCACGTACTACATGGTGGCGGACGAAATCAAGACGGAAATTTACAGCGTCAAGCTCGCCCGCCTTCAGCTCGGGCTTCTGCTGGTGAGCGGCGTGACCGCGATCGTAGGCTACTTGTTTCAGTGGAGCTTCGGATTGCCGTTCCTGGAGCAGCCTACGGTCATCAAGCTGGCCATCGTGGTGGCGGCCCTTATCTTTCTCGCAAACATCGCGCTGACCATGTTCACCAACCACCACACGCTGACGCGCATCACCGCGACGCTTCTGGGGGGAATGGTGATGCTCGCCGTGATGTTCCTGTTCGGCATCCCGTTTGTGCCTAACCTCAGCACGCAGTATTACTTCTGGTGGTGGGTCATTCACCTCTGGGTGGAAGGCGCCTGGGAGCTGATTGCGGCGTCGCTGGTCGGCTGGGCACTCATCAAGGTGACGGGAGTCCCGCGCCAGCGCATCGAAGGATGGGTCTTTGCGGAAGTCTGCCTGGTACTCCTGACGGGCATTATCGGCACCGGTCATCACTACTACTGGATCGGCACGCCGCAGTATTGGCTCTGGTGGGGCGCGATCTTCAGCGCCGCAGAACCGATCCCCATCATGATGATGCTCGTCGATACCGTTCGCCACATGCTCAAGGCCCGGACCTTGGCGGTGGTGAACACGCTCGGTCTCGCCTGGCTGGGCGCCAGCGCCTTCGTGCACTTCATGGGCGCGGGCGTGTGGGGATTTGGCCAGACACTCCCGCAGATCAACCGCTGGACGCATGGCACCCAAATTACCGCCTCGCACGGCCACTTTGCCTTCTGGGGCGCCTACGGCATGCTCGCCATCGCCCTGATGTATATCATCCTGCCCGAAATCGGGGGCCAGCGAAGCGAGGAGGGCAGCAAGCTGGGCTTTATCGCCTTCGTCTCGCTCAACTTCAGCATGATTTTCCTGGTCATGGCGCTTCTCATCGCTGGCGTTGTCCAGGTCTATCTGCAGCGCGTTATGGGAATGGACTTCCTCGAGGTCCAGAACCATCTGCGTCTCTGGTTCGAAGTGCGCTTGGTCACAGGATGCATCTTCCTCGTCGGCACCCTCCTGGTCTTGTGGGACCTCCTCCGGCTTGCCCGCACCCTCCCCGCCGCAGAGCGCGAGCCCGAACCTCAAGCCCTTCCTATAGCCTAACTAACGCCCCAAGCGCCTGGGCTCGTCTGCCCGAGCTACGCGGCACAGTCGCCTCTTCGCGTGCGGCCCGCCGCCGCGGGCTGCACTCCAAGGTCACGGCGCAGGCGTGAAGATCACCGCTAGTCCGCCGCCCGGCGCCAGGTGGACGTTGAGCTTGTCGCTCGGCTTCACCCGCTTAGTGCTGATGGTCAGACTCGTGCCAACCGAATCAGCGTCAGGGCCGTCGGCGAAGATCTGGGCCTCGTACTCGCCCTTTCCAAGGAAATCCAAGGGTAAAGCCAAGTCGCGCGCATCCCAGTTGGTCATGCTACCCAGATACCATGTGTCGCCGTGCTGGCGGGCGATGGTGACGTACTGGGCAGGTTCTCCGTTCAGGACCTTGGTATTGTCCCAGACGGTTGGGACCTTATCCAGAAATTCCATCCCGGGGTTGTGGTCATAGGCCTCGGGATAATCGGCCAGCATGACCAGTGGGCTCTGGTAGACCACATACATGGCCAGTTGGTGGGCGCGTGTGCCCTGCGACATGGGCTCGAGGTTGCGCGCCACGAAATGGCCGCGCGCCGCGTTGTTGAAGGCGCCGGGAGTGAAATCCATCGGCCCGGCGAGCATGCGCGTAAAGGGGATGGTGACGTCATGCTCCGGGGTGACGCGCTCGCTCCACTTGCAATACTCCATGCCCATCACCCCTTCGCGGGTGAGAAGATTGGGGTAAGTTCGGCGCAAGCCGGTGGGCTTGTACGCACCATGAAGATCTACCACCAGATGATGTTGTGCGGCTTTGCGCACGCACCGCTCATAGAAGTTCACCATCTCCTGATCGTCGTGGTCCATGAAGTCGACTTTGATTCCCGCCGCTCCCCACTTCGCATAGAGAGTCATGGCCTCGTCCATCTGCTTATCCAGCGCACTCCAGTACAGCCACAGCAGGACCTTCACACCCTTCTGTCTGGCGTAGGCAATGATGTCGGGGATATCGACTTCCGGGACGTGGTGTAGGATGTCGAGGGCATGCGTATAATCGTTCGCCGGGTACCATCCTGCGTCGACCAGCATATATTCCAGGTGGTGTTCTGCCGCGAAGTCGACGTAATGCTTCATGGTGGCGGTGTTCATACCGGGCTTGAAATCCACGTTCCTGGCAAAGCTTCCTGACCACCAATCCCAGGCGGACTTGCCGGGATGGATCCAGGAAGGGTCAGCGAGCGCGCAGGGCGCGCTCAAATCGAGGACGATATAGTTGCTCTCAATCAGTGCGCCCGACCGCGAGTTGATCAAGAGAACCCTCCAGGGAGTGTTTTTGGGCGTGGAGCCAGTCACCACCTGGTCCATGCGCTCGCGGCTGGGCGAGAGTTTGCTGAGCAGCGCGTTCTCCACACCCGCAACGCCACCCACGTACATTCCCGAGTAGTCGGTCAGGTCCGCCTCCAGCAGGGCAACCCAGGGCCCGCCGGGTCTTTCCACCAACAAAGGCAAATTGATGATGGAGGAAGGCTTGATCTCACTGAGGCTGATGTGCCGATATTCACCCTCATTGGGGGTATTGAATTTCCCCATATTGAGCGCGAAAGCGGAGGAGTCTTGGGCGAAATAGAAACCGGTGTTCTCCGCCGCCAGCACGAACTTGTCCAGCGCGGGCTGTTGGGGGAGAAAGTAGCGGAAGGCCAGGCCTTCATCGAAGACCCTGAAAATCAGGTCAAATTGGCGATTGGGGGGCTGGCGTTCCTGGAGCGAAATGGTGAGCTGGTTGTAGTTGTCTGGAACGTGGCGTTTCACATCGAAAACGTTTTCCCAACTGTCGTGGTGGGATTGGCGCTCCGAGCCTGAAATCTCGAAATCGCGATCCATGGGCCGAGCTCCCACAAAGTCGAGTCCCAGGGGAGAATCTTTGAGAACCGGAGCCCCTTTGTAAGACACGCGATAATACGCACGTTCCCCGGGCAAATAAGGCTGCGGATTGGCCTTCAGTTCAATTTCAACCTTGAGGTTGCCATCCGGTGAGGTTACGGAGAGCGGTTCCGAGCCAAAACTCGAGCTGGGAGCAATCATTGACAGACCTGATACCAGAGAAGTCATAATGACGGCCATTATTCCTGTTCGCATTAATCAATTCTCCCTGAAGTTCACGTTAGGGCTGATATTGTCCAATTGCGAGAAGGAATTTGCAAGGGAGCGATCTCTCTTGGCAATGACCCCCTCACCCGGCCCGCCCCGGCTGAAGAAAACGCCGTTGCGGTCCACCCTCTCCCCCAAGGAGGAGAGGGCAACGCATCCCAGCGGATGAGGGCCAGGCATCTTTCGAGTTCCCCCTCACCCGAGGGGGCCTGGCCCTGGCACCTGACGCCTGGGTGCGTCAGGGGTGAAACTGCCTCAGACTCTTCCGAGCCTCATCGTAATGGGGAAACTCTTTTTCGGCCTCACGGAATTCGCGCGAATGCACCACGCGGCGGTGCCCGTCGCGCTGCACGGGGAATCGCATATGGAGCATCTCGTGGAACACCAGGTATTCAACCAAGTGGCCCGGAGCTGTCGGAGAGTCCAGCGCTCGGTTGAGGACAATCATGCCATGGCCGGCGTCGTAGTGGCCAAGGGTAGTGCGTGAACTCTTCAGGCTCCAGCCCAGGCGAGTCACGGGAAGTGCGCCATCGAAGAACTTCTGGTTCAGACGCTGAAATATCTCCTCCAAATTGTGAAAACGGCCGCGGGCAGGAAGCAAGCGTTTCGCGCCGCGCCGACGCCGCGCCTGGTCGATGCGCTGGCGAATGCCGGGGCTTAAAACGTAAGCCAGATAGCATTCGCGGGCCTCGCGAGAAGCCCGTCGACGACAGACTTTGCAGAGCAGAATCTCAGCCAGGGCTTCCAGAACCAGCCCTGGCGCGTCCTGTAATACGTCTGAGATACAGACTTCCAAATGCCCTTTCCGCAAACAAACGGTGCTGCGCAAACCTGCGAAGGGGCGAAATTCGACGCGCAGGCTGGAAGGATCGCCGGCCATGCGTAAACGGCGGAAGACCCTGCGGAATAGCTCGAGCGGGTCGGAGGGAATGCCTAAAGGCAGCACCATCTGTTCAAGTGGCATGGGTAGGACGGTAAACGTTGGGAATTCGGAAATCGCCGCGGATGTCGCCTGTGCAGGGTTGGGCGGTCTCCCACATCTTTCCCCGGGCGCAGCGGCCTCCCCTCTGTTTGTGCCCCCTTCCCGGCGAGAAACGCTAGAATCGGATCTTTGCCCTCTCCCGAGGGGAGAGGGTGGACCGCGACCGGCGCTTTCACCAGCCGGCGCGGGCCGGGTGAGGGGTCACTTGCAGGATGACGGCGGGTCACACGGCCCAACATGTCCAAGCAACCCCTCACCTGACTCGCTACGCTCGCCACCCTCTCCCCAAGGGAGAGGGCTTCGTTTTCGACATCCATCCCGATTAGTTCTCGTCACTATCGGGCGGCGGGTTTTGTTTTTGCTCCTTCTTGCGAAGTTTCTCCTCTTCTTTTGAACGCTTCTTCTCTTCTTTCGTCCGATCCTTTGCCGCTTGGGCATCTGCCTTCTCGTCGCTCTTCAGTTCTCCAAGCATTTTCACCTGATCGGCGAGCGCTTTTGTGGCCCCGTCAAGGGCATCCGTGAGATCGTCCTTAGCGTCGCGCAGGGACTTGGTGTAATCAGCAGTATAGGCATCGTGCGACTCTTCGATGCGCCGCAAGTCGACAAGTTGCTTGGGGCCTATCTCGAGAACCCTGTGAAGTCCCTTGCGCATGTCATGCCGGCGATCGTACTGATCCTGGATCCAGTTCTTCAAATCGTCCGTGAGTGAAATGTATTGGTCCAGCAATTGATCGATATAAGCGCCGTTGTCGTACTGAGGATCCATGGGCTTGCTGCGAAATTCCTGGATTCGATCCAAACGGCTCTGGGAGAGAGTGAGGTAAACCTCGATGCGCTCGGACGGCTCCTGGGCGTCGCGAATTTTGTCTTCCTCTTCATCGGAGACATAATCCGGCTTCTGCGCCCGAGCCGTCCTGGCCGGCATGGCCGCCGCGAGGAGGAGCGCGAAAACGAAAGTAGCTTTTGATTCCATCCTCAAGACCTCCGGCAAACCTTTCAATCAGTCTTGCCCGATGGCTTTGCAGCCTCCGGCGCCCGAGCCACAGGAAATAGCGCGCGCAGGACTTCAGTCCGCTCCTGCTCGACTTCCTTCTCGGCTTTCTCGATGGGGTCGCGCTCAAAATAAGAGATGCGCCGCTTCAGGTCATCGAGCAGCCGAGCATCTTCGCGCAGCTCAATGTCCAGTTCCTTAAATCCCCCGGACGCGTGTGCGGCATTGCGCCCGGAACTCTTGAGTATCTGCCACGAGTCCTTGATCCTGCCCAGGTAAGCGCCGAGAAGCTGGGCGCCCTCTTCGGTGTTCCCTTGCTTGTAGGTTCGAATTGCTTGCCGCAGCTTGATCCACGCCAGACGAGTTTCTATCTTGGATTTCTTTATGGGGTCCTGTTCTGCCTCCAGCCGCGCCAGCAGTTGCGCTTCGCTTTGGGAAGGCGGTGCGGATAAAACGCCGGCGAAATACACCGGCGCGCCGATGAGCAAGAGCACGATTGAGAGATGCGTCCGCCAGATCATATCCGACAAAGCTATTATAGCTATTTCTGCAACTGGTGTCGGAGTAGCTTGGCGCGCTGGGTGGCCTGCCATTCGTGGTCGGGGCTCTGGCCTTTGGAGAGCTGGAGAAAACGCTCGTAGTTTTCAAGGGCCTTCTTCAGGACATGCAAGTTGTCGTAAGAGGTGGCAAGGGCGAAGATGAGTATAGCAGGAGGGTCGGGAGCGCGTGCCAGAGCTTCGAGCAGAGGGATGGCGTCCGAGTAACGCTTTTGCATATAGAGGCTGGTGGCCAGCCCTTGTGCTGCCTCACGACTCCTGGGATTGCGCGTCAGAGCCGTCCGAAACTCGGCCTCCGCCTCAGCGAACTTCTCTTCCGCCAGCAATGTCTGTCCCAAAGCCCGATGCAGCTCCGGGTCAGTCGGGGCAGCGAGGAGCGCCTGACGGTAAAACTTCTCAGATTCAGGGAGTTTCTTCAAGAGCGCGCAGACGTCCCCCAGCGCCGCAGCCAGGCCCGGCGTCTCCGGTGCGTGCTGGTAGACGGTCTGGAGACCTTCGTAAGCTTGCTGGTCCCTTCCCTGCCCGAGATACAAGCGTGCCAAATGAAAACGAGTTTCCAGGTCGTCAGGATGCGCGGCTAGATATTGCTCGAAATGACTCACGGCGTTGGCCTCGTCTTTCAATCCTTCGCTGGCGAGGGCCATGCCGAGTTGAGCCTGGGATAGCGTCGAGTCCCGTTCGACGGCATTTTGAAAAGAGCTGAGCGCCTCCTGGTAGCGCTTCTGCTGCAAATATAGTTGACCTAGGTCGTAATGCGCGCCGGCCTGCCTTGGATCAAGTCGCAGCACCGTCTGGAACTGCTTTTCCGCGCGCTCCGTTTGCCCCGCGAGAGCGAGCGCCCGCCCATAATACAACTGGGCGCGGAGGTGCTCCGGTTTAAGCGTTGCGGCTTTTTCCAAGTGGGGCAAAGCAGCCTGGGGGTCTTTCATTTGGATGAGCAGAATCCCCAGGTTCAGGCGGGCCTCGAACAGGTTTGGATCGAGGTCGAGGGCTTTTTGGTAAGAGGCGACCGCTTCCAGATCCTTATGCAGTCCGGTGTATGCGTAGGCCAAGTTAAACCAAGCTGGCGTCAGGGTCGGTTGCGCTTCTACCACCTGCTTCAGGGCGTCAGCGGCAGTGGCAAAGTCATTCCGGCCCAGCGCCTCTTGCGCTGTGCGGAGCAGCGTGGAGACGTCCGCGTCGTGAGTTCGGGAGGCACGTTCTTGGCCTGGGGCGCTCGCGCGCGCTTGGAGGGCAAGGAAGAAACAGAGAATGAGGACGCCAGGCAGCAGGAGTGCCGCCCTAGTCGGAAGGGCAGCGCTCTCCGTTGGGGAGAGGGTGTCCCGCGACGGCGCTTTCTCCAGGCGTCGCGGGACAGGTAAGGGATCGCTTCCGATCGCAAACCATATTGTGCAGCTAAAGCATCGCATCACTTGGGGTCTGCCGTCCCAACGCAACCGTGTGGCACAGGGACTCTCGCCTGTTTAGTGTCAGTTCTCGAAAGAGGTGAGGCCACACGCAAAAGTGCAAGTGCTACGCCATCGCGCTCCGAATGACAGCGGCTAACCCATTCCTCTCACGATTCTATACCGGTGGCGGGGTAACCCCCCGCTTGGCCTACATGGCGCCCGATTCAAGCGAGTGACCCCTCACCCGTCCCGCTCCGGCTGGTGAAAATGTCGGAGCGGGACACCCTCTCCCCAAGGGAGAGGGCTCTTCAGGATCGCCGCCGGGCAACGCCTCATGGTTTCGCTCCCTTGTGGTTTCCCAAATACTTGGCGAGGAACTTTCCCGTAAAGGAGAGAGGATGCTGGGCGAGGGTCTCCGGCGGACCGGCGACCACCACGTAACCCCCGGAGTCGCCGCCCTCCGGCCCCAGGTCGATAATCCAGTCCGCGGTCTTCAGGACGTCCATGTTGTGCTCGATGATCAGAACGCTCGCGCCGCCGTCGATCAGCCTGCGAAACGCTGACAGCAGCTTGCTGATGTCATCGAAATGCAAGCCGGTGGTCGGTTCATCGAAAATAAAAAGAGTGTTTTCGCCCGCCTGGTGAGCAAGATGCGCCGCCAACCGCACCCGCTGGGCCTCCCCACCCGAAAGAGTCGTGGCCGATTGCCCCAGCCGCAAATAGCCGAGCCCCACCTCCTCCAGGACGTGTATCTTACGGGTCACCATCGGCACGCCGGAAAAGAAGCCCAGGGCCTCTTTCACCGTCATTTGCAGCACTTCGTAAATGTTCCTGCCCTTATATCGCACTTCCAGAACACTGGGTTTGAAACGGCGGCCGCCGCATTCCTCGCATAACAGTTCGACATCGGCCAGAAACTGCATCTCCAGCGTGACGGTTCCGTCACCCTGGCAGGTCTCGCAGCGGCCGCCGGGGATGTTGAAGGAAAAGTGGCCGGGTGAATACCCGCGCTTGCGGCCTTCAGGCGTAGCCGCAAAAACCTCTCGTATGGCGTCAAAGGCCTTGATGTAGGTGATGGGATTGGAACGAGGCGTACGCCCAAGCGGTGACTGGTCCACGAGCACCACATCCGCGATTTGCTGATCACCTTCGATTCCCTCATATTCGGCCCGTGGGGCCCGCAGGCCGCGGCGGGAAATCAGGGCGTTATAAAGAACGTCATGGACCAGCGTAGACTTTCCCGAACCGGAAACTCCGCTCACGCACACCATGAGTCCCAGCGGAATCTCCACGTCAATCGCTTTCAGATTGTGTTGACGCGCGCCGCGAATGCGCAGCCAGGATTTCCCGGGCTGCCGTCGTTCCGAAGGCACAGGAATCTCCAACCCGCCGGACAGGTAACGTCCGGTGAGCGACTGCGGATGGGCGCAGAGGCCAGCCAGATCGCCCTCGTACACCAGCCGGCCGCCATGCTCCCCCGCTCCCGGCCCTAAGTCCAGGATTTTGTCCGACTCTCGCATCATCTCCGGATCATGCTCGACCACCAGGACCGTGTTGCCCAGATCGCGCAGGGTCTTCAGGATTTCAATGAGCCTGCCCGTGTCGCGGGGATGCAGCCCTATGGAGGGCTCGTCGAGCACATAGAGCGCGCCCACCAAGCTCGAGCCGAGCGCCGTCGCCAATTGAATTCGCTGCGACTCGCCTCCGGAGAGTGTGGAGGCCAAGCGGTCGAGCGTCAGGTACTCCAAGCCGACCCTGTATAGGAATTTGAGTCGCGAGCGGATTTCCTCGAGCACCTTGTCCGCCACCGCCTGCTGTTCCGGAGATAGCCGCAGCTCATTGAAGAAAGGATAGGCTTCCTGGATCGACATGCGGCAGACTTCCGTGATGTTTTTCCCATTCAAGAGAACGTGCCGGGCTTCGCGACGCAGCCGGCCCCCCTGGCATTCCGGACAAAGCGTGTATCCACGGTATCGACTGAGGAAAACGCGCACGTGCAGCTTGTACTTTTTCCTTTCCAGATAATCGAAGAAGCCACGAATGCCGGGAAAATCTTGGTCACCCTCGATCAACCATCGCCGCTGCTCCGCCGCCAGGCGAAAGTAGGGAACATCGAGAGGAATGCCCTTGGCCCGAGCCGCGCGCTTCATCTCGTTGTAAAGCATCCGGTGGCGAGGCTTGGTCCAGGGGTCCACGGCCCCTTGAGCAAGGCTTTTGTTCTTGTCCGGAATTACCAAGTCAAGGTCGAAGTCAATGGTATTGCCAAATCCCTGGCAGCGAGGACAGGCCCCGTAGGGATTATTGAAGGAAAAGAGGCTTGGCTCGGGCGGTTGAAAAACAAGCTTGCACCGCCTGCACTCGAATCGCTCGCTAAAGACCAGGCGTTCCGGAACGTGTTGGAGCACACCGCCCTGTGGCCCAAAGCCTTCGCCCTGCGGCCCATAGCCGCCTTCAGCCGACCGGTCGGGCGGCGGGCCATGGCGTGTCTCTAGTGACCCAGCGTCGGAAGAAACAAACTCCAGCGTCGCCTCCCCGCCTTCCCGGAAGCAGAGCTCGAGGGAATCGATCAGCCGCTGACGGATCTCCGGCCCCACCGCCAGGCGGTCCACCAGGACATAAACGGGTTGGGCGAAATCGACCTCCAGCAGCGACTCTGGGGTTGAGAATTCGAAGATGCGCCCATTCTGGTACAGCCGGTTGAACCCATGTTGCCGAAGCGAGAACAGCCGAGGTTTAAGTGATCCGTCGGGAAACTTCACTTGGAAGAGAACGTAAAAGCGCCGGCCGGCTTTCATGGCGAGGACCTGGTCAGCGACTTCATCCACATGATCTCTGCGTACCACTTGGCCGCATTGATAGCAGGTGGTGACGCCGACGCGCGCAAACAAAAGTCTAAGATAATCGTAGATTTCGGTAGCCGTGGCCACGGTCGAGCGAGGATTACGTGTGGTATTCTTCTGTCGGATGGCCACGGGCGGCGCAATCCCCACCACTTCGTCAACGTCCGGCTTTTCCATGCGTTCCAGAAACTGCCGGGCGTAAGCGGAGAGCGATTCGATGTAACGACGCTGTCCCTCGGCGTACAGCGTGTCAAAAGCCAGGCTGGATTTTCCCGAGCCCGAAAGACCCGTCACGACCGTCAGTTTATTGTGGGGAATAGTGCAATCGATGTTCTTCAGGTTGTGGACGCGCGCCCCGCGCACGATAATGGAATCACCTTCCCCGTTCTTACCCAGAGAATTTGCCTTTCGGTTGGCTTGGGTGGATGGCAAAACGTAAGCACCTGCTTCCGCGACAGATTGCAGAGGTAGGGCCTGCCCTACCCTCCCGCCGCCAGTCTTCGAGTTCTGAAGAAGACCGTCGCCTGTTTGATTGCGGCTTGTAGCCATGCGCTTCGCCCCTGCACATGTAGGCGTAGGGCTCAGCCTGCCCAGGGTGTGCCCTACGCCCCCTTACCAACAGCCCAGGGGACAGCAAGCCGTCCCCCTACAACTTCCGTCAGAGCCGAGCTTCCAACTCATCCTCCTGCCTACAGCCGGCCCTCTAACCCATAACCCAAAATTACCATTATAAGTCGGCAGGATATCGGAAGCAAAGGTGAAGCGAGTAGCCCAGAGGAGTAGGACCTGGTAGGCGGGAGGGAGTCATCCCGAGCGACAGAGGCCTGTCCCGGCGCAGAACTTCATAAACGCGCGTTCGGGTGTACAACTGCCCGAAATCGGCCAAGGGGCGGCTGAGATCGGCCATAGTCCGTTCCCCACCGCTGCGGGGTCACGTGCGCCGGCGCTAACCCGCACAAAAAACAGGTGATAGATTTTTAGCTGGGAGCTTGGATTGGCAACCCGCTTGCCCTACGCCAAGTTGGAACTACAAGTGGTGTTGGAATTAGGGACGCGTGCCATGAAAAGACGATGCCCATTAAACGCCATTGCTCGTTGCCAAGCTGCCTTAGTTTTCGCTGGCTTCTTGTGGGCCGCTATTATAGGCTGGGCGGGGCAGGGCCAGGCTCAGACTTCGAGTAAGCCAGAAGCTGCCACGCCGTCCGAGAATGAGGGCGAACCAGCGCAGAACACAGCGAAGAAAAGACTGGCCAAACCGGGCGTGTGGCATCACTTCGGCGAGGGCCAAAAGACCTCAGCGGCGGGGCAAATTCAACCGGGCGTCTGGCATCGCTTCGGCCCGAGCCGCGACACCCCGAAAGATGGGCCAAGTGAAACGGCGCAAAACCCGGACGGAAACCGCATGGCCGATTTGGAAAGGCAGATGTGGGCGCTTGTCAACCACGACCGTTTGGATCCCGCGACCTCCGCCGAGACAGGTGGCCGAGCGCAATCCCTCAGGTGGAATGAGAACCTGGCTGCGGTGGCGCGGGCCCATTCTCGCAACATGCTCGAGCAAGGGTACTTTGCGCATGTCGACCCGGACGGGAAGACCCTTGCGACGCGGCTAAACGAGGCCGACATTCCCTGGCAGGCCGCGGGGGAGAGCATCGCCATTTACGGAACTGTTGAGGGCGCGGCAGCCGCATTCATGAACGAGCCCAGCTTCCAACACAATCATCGGGGCAACATCTTGAACTCGAATTACACTGACGTGGGAGTTGGGATCGTTAAAGGGTCGGATGGCAGTCTTTACATCACGGAAGATTTCGCTTCCATCCCGCCCGGGCTTCAGAACTAAGGAAGTCAAAAAAGGAGGAACTAAAAAATGCTAAGCACAAGGATGAGAAAATCAGAGTCCGCGATTCGATTGATGGCTGCGTGTTTCGTTCTTTTCTTGGGAGCACTACTCCCTACCGCATTGTTGGCGCAAGCGCCGCTGCCGCAAGCGCCGGAGCCGCAAGCGGCACCACAGCAAGCACCGCTCCCGCAAGCGCCACCACAGGAAGCGCCGCCCTACTATCCGCCGCAGGAGCTACAGCGGTTGGTGTCCCCCATTGCCCTGTATCCCGATCCCCTGTTGGCGCAGATTCTCACCGCGTCGACCTTTCCTGACGACATTCCACCCGCCGCGCAGTGGGCGGACCAGCACCATTACCTCAGCGGCGACGCCTTGGCCCAAGCCATCACGGCCGACCAACTACCCTGGGATCCAAGCGTGCAAGCGCTCCTTCCCTTCCCCTCGGTTCTCGAGATGATGGCTTCCGATATGCCCTGGACGCAAGAACTGGGCAATGCCGTTCTGGCGCAGCGCCCAGATGTGATGGACGCGGTGCAGGTGATGCGCAGGAGAGCGGCGAGCTATGGCTATCTGAGATCGAATCCTTCAATCGTCGTTGGAATGGGACCGTACATCACCATCATGCCGGTGAACCCTGCGTTCATCGTGGTGCCCTATTACAGTCCCGCCGTGGTGTTCCTAGCTCCCCGGCCGGGCTTCGCGGTAGGCTTCGCGATCCGCTTCGGTTTTGGCATCAATATTGGCTTCGCGTTTCGTCCTTGGGGATGGGGCCTGACCCGCTTCAACTGGGGCGGTCACGCTCTCATTGTCAATAACGCGGTGTGGGGCAGAACTTGGGTGAATCGCGCTACCTACGTGCATCCGTACACCGTACGGCGCTACGCGGCAGCGGCGCCTCGCGCGCCGGAACACCATGAGCTGGTAAATCGCTCGCCCAGGGAACGTGAAGATGCTCGAGCAGGCCGTGCTACAAAGGAAGAACACAGTAGAGCGCCCAAGGAGGAACACGAGCACGGTGAGCATCGCTGAGGCGCTGCTTCGGTTTCAACCCGTATCCTTAAGTTGACCGAGGTACGTAGTTTCATGCAATGGAAAAACCCCTCACCCGCCCTCCTCCGAGGGGAGACGATGGCGCGCTGCCGGCGCTTTGACGAGTTCGTCAGGTGACGTAGCCGGGTGAGGGGTTGGTTGGGCTCTGCGATCATATTCCTCCCTTTGTTGGCGACCTCGTACTGCGTAATCGACAATTTCAAAGGCATTTTGCCCCTCAACGCTCGCATTCCCCCTTGCCAGCTGCGACAGCGCGTCAAGGCGGTCCACGGAGGCCGGCGCCGTGCCTTGCCGCGAGAACATCGCAACTCGTTGACAACCATTGGAAGGAGTTGATATGGTTTGACGCCTGTTTACAGAGGCCACTGAGTTACTCCATGATACGAGGGCGTAATCTCTTGTTTTTCTGGGAAGGATCTCCCGCGATATGTAGGGCCGAACGGCGTTCGGCCCGCTCGAGTTTCAACATTTTTGGCACCTTGGGCGTCGTAGGCCCGGAGGGCCGAATAGCGTTCGGCCTGGGGCCAGCGCCGCTGGCCCCTTCAAGTTTGGTTGTGGGAGTTACCCTATGAGTAAGGAACCATCTCGGAGCTCCTTTACCAGGCGGGAATTCTTGGAAGGTATGGCAGGAAGCGCCGTGGCCGGCATGGCGTTGGGTTGCGGAGGCCGAAAGCCCGCGGTGGGCGAGAGTGCAGCCAAGGAAGCGTTTATTGTGCCTAACTTCCATCCCGCCAGTTGCGGGTGGTTGACCACTTTTTCCAAGGAACGTGTCTATTGCGCCAACACCTATCTGGACCATCTGGATCGAGTGCGCGACGACCCCAATTACAAATTTGCGCTTTCTGAAGTCAATAATATGATCGCCATTATGAACTTCCAGCCGGCGCGGATTGAGGAGATCAAGCAGAGGGCGAAGGAAGGGCGGGTAGAGCTGGTCAACGCTAATTTCCTGGAGATGACGGTTAATCTCGCCGGCGGTGAAGCCCTCCTTAAGGAAGGCGTGGAAGGACTGCGCTGGCAGGAGCAGGTCATGGGAATTCACCCGCGCCTGATGTGGGTGATCGATACTTGCGGCCTGCACGACCAGATGGGCCAGATCTCTTCGGGTCTGGGTCTGGAGGCCATGGTTTACGAGCGCATGAACAAGACGAGCAGCACCATTCACTGGGCCGAGTCGCCGGATGGGTCTCGCATTCTGGCTCTCTGTCCGGATGGCTATGCTTCTTTCAGCTCCTTCTTCAGCAGCAAAGAGCCGCTGAGCACTGCCGCGCTCCAGAAACTCGAAGACGAGTTGACGGAATGGGCGAAGAAAACACCGGAGGGCGCTCCTGTATTGGTTCTGGCTGGGAGTGGAGATTACAGCCAAGCTCCCTTGAGAAAAGAATACCCGAGAGAATTCCTCGAACAATGGAAGAGGGCCTTTCCCCAAACCAAGATACACATCGCCATTTTGAGTGATTACCTGGACGCGATACTGCCGGGAATCAAGTCCGGCCAAATCAAAATCCCGACCATGAAGGGTGGGACGGGATACACGTTCGATGCCTTCTGGATCGAGTGTCCGCGGGTGAAGAACTTCTACCGAAGAAATGAGCACGGATTACAGGCGGCGGAGAGCATTTCCACCATTGCCAGCCTCCGTTCTGCGCTCACCTACCCCACCCAAACCCTCTACGAGTCTTGGATCCTGATGCTGTTGAATATGGACCGCAACAGCTTGTGGGGTTCCGCCGCCGGCATGGTTTTTGAGAGCAGCACATCATGGGATGTCAATGACCGCATGGAGTACGTGCAAGCGAGCAACAAGGAAGTCCAGGCGGCGGCCTTGAGCTCGATCAGTCCGGAAGGAGAGGCGATTGTGCTGTTCAACCCGCTCAACTGGGAGCGGAACGACCCCGTGGTGGTGGAATTGCCAGAGGGGAAGGGTCTGGAGGGAGCGGCCTGCGAGACGACTCCCGATGGAAAGACGCTGTGCAGTCTCCGCCTACCCTCCGTGGGAGTGGCAGGAGTGAGGCTCGAAGCCAAGAGTCCGGAGACCTCGGCGAAGATCGAACTCCCCGAGACTATTGATACACGCCACTACACGGCGCGGGTGGATTGGAAGACGGGGGCCTTGGTGAGCTTGAAGCTCAAGCCCTCGGGGCGGGAGGTTTTGGGCGGGCCCGGCAATGTCCTGGTGGCCGAAAAGCCCAAGCCGCAAAAGGACGACTACGGCGACTTTATCAGTTGGCGCCCGGACCGCAAGCGGCTGGCTTCCTCGAACGATTTCTCGCCCACGGTAACCGTCAGCCGCGGCCCCTTGGCCACCACGGTGGAGGTGGCAAGCGAGTTTTTCGGCCATGGGCCGAGCCGGCGTGTGCTGCGATTCTATAACGACTTCCCGCGCGTCGATTGTGAAACCGAGATCCAGGACATTCCAAATATCACCGTGGTAGTGGACGAATTCCCGTTGGCGGAAGACATCACGGAAGTGCGGCGGGGCATTCCCTGCGGGTTTTCGCATGGGGCCTGGGCGAAACCGAATCCCGACTTGGTGGGATGGACGAAGGGCATCGTGCCGGCAGTGCGCTGGAGTGATTACCGCCTTGCGGGGGGAGGAGCAGTTGCGATCCTCGATCGGGGTCTCCCAGGCCGGGAGCTCAACGATCGGACACCCATCATTTACCTGCTGAACGCCACGGATACTTATTATGCCTATCCCAACGCTTGGCTGAGCGGTAAAGGCACGCACCTTCTCGAATACGCTTTAGTGGCGTACGAGGGGCCATGGGACCAGGCCAGGATTCCCCAGATGGCCTGGGAATACAATTGTCCTCCGATTCTCGCGCCCGGCAGAAGAGCGCTGGCGGCGAAGTCATATCTAAGCACCTCGAGCAACGTCATTGTCGAGGTGGTCCGTCGGGAGGGTCGGGACATTGAGGCCCGCCTGACGGAGTGCCTGGGCTTGCCTGGGCCTGCCGAAGTGACGCTGAACCTGCCGCATGAAGGCGCAGCCCTGACCGACCTGCGGGGCAGGAATCCCAAGCCCTTGCCGGGCAGCGGCCCCACTTATCGCTTTCCAGTGCGGCCGCTTCAAATCGTGACCATCCACTTCCAGACCGCATCTGCCGTGGAAGAAATCACGCCGGTAACGGAGTGGGACAAATTCGTGCCGGAGGCGAAGCGCGCCGCGCTCCATGCCTATGGCAATTACAAAGGGCACCCACCCAGGGGCGACGAACCGCAATAGGAGAACGGCTTGCCGTCCCCTGCTCGCCGTGCTCTCCGTTGTCGAAGGTAGGGCGAGCCCTATCCCTACCTCCGCGGGAATGACTGCGACTTGATGGGTGCATGATGGATTTCCCTCTACGTTATTGTCCGGACGGCTGGCAGCGACTTGAGCGGCTGCGCAGCCTTTATGAAAGGCGTTTGCAGGATCGGATTCTGGCCTGCATGGAGGTTCCCACGGCGGCTCTGAGGGGTTTTGCCGAGCGGTATCCTGAGGGCGAGATTCAGTGCCCCGACCTGAATGACCGGGTGGCCTTTTGGGACGCTCTTCTGGCCGAGCGCGCCTTGGTGCTCGACGACTCAATTCCCGCAGCCTACCTGAGTGAACTCGATCAAGGCCTCTATGGTGGCATTGTGGGCGGTGAGGTGCGCTTCATGGCCCATCCCGAGAACGGTTGGATTTCCTCGATGGTGCCGCCGATCCTCAAGGATTGGGCCGGCCTCGAAAAACTCGCCATCAACCACCAGAGCGCTCTGCACCGGTTCTATCTGCGCGAGCTGGAGGTTTTCGGACGCGGAGCCGAAGGCAAGTTCGGCATCAGCCATTTCATTCTCATTGACAGTCTAAATTTCGTCTTCGAGCTCTTGGGCGGCGCGCGGACCTACCTCGAGCTGCTCGACCATCCTGAGTACGTCCGGCAAGCGGTGGACTTCGCCTATTGGCTCAACCTGGATGTGCAGCAGACATTCTTCGCGGCTATTCCCCTGCTGGCCGGCGGCACGTGCAGCAACATGGTGCAATGGATTCCGGGGCGCATCGTCTCCGAAAGCGTCGATCCCTTCCATATGACTTCAGTCGAGTATTTCGAGCGCTGGGGACGGGTGCCGGCCGAACGGATCCTCGCCGCTTTCGACGGCGGCGTGTTGCACATCCACGGCAACGGCCGCCACCTGCTCGAAGCCGTGGCGTCATTGCGTGGGCTCAAGGCCATTTTCCTGGGCGACGACAAGGGCTTCCCCACTGCCTTTTCGGTGCTCCCCACGCTCCAGCGCCGCAGCGGGGACCTGCCGCTGGTGGTGCAGGTTGGGTTCCCGGATTTTCTGGCCGCCCTCGAGGCCCACCGCTTGCCCGGCGGCGTCCTGTACAAGGTTTTGGGTGTTCCTGACACCGACGCTGCAAACCGCGTGATGGACCGCGTGCGCGCCTATCGCCTGTGATTAATGGCCGGCCGTCTCCGCAAAATCATCGCTTCCCTTCCCCTCGGTTTCTGGCAGAATAGAAGTTCTGCTTCAGGGTAAAGCCTCACACCGAGGCACTGTTAATTGGAGAGCGACATGGACGGTGTAAAACGACATCCGCGCGCCGGAAAGCCTGCTGAACCTTCGGACCTGGTGAACATCCCGCGCCTGATTACCACCTATTACACGAGGCGTCCGGATCCAAATGTTCCGGAGCAGCGCGTGGCGTTTGGAACGTCGGGGCACCGCGGCAGCGCCTTTTTAGACTCGTTCAACGAATGGCACATCCTGGCGATCACTCAGGCCATTTGCGATTATCGGCGGCAGCAGGAAATCAACGGGCCGCTGTTCCTGGCCATGGATACGCACGCGCTATCCGAGCCCGCTTTTGCCTCGGCGCTGGAGGTGCTGGCCGCGAATGGCGTCGAAGTGATGATCGACCAGGATGGGGGTTACACGCCCACTCCCGTTTTGTCTCACGCCATCCTCACGTACAATCGTGGGCGAAGTACGGGGCTCGCCGACGGCATTGTGATTACGCCATCGCACAACCCTCCTGAAGACGGCGGGTTCAAATATAACCCTGCCAGCGCCGGTCCGGCGGATACTGCCATCACGCGCTGGGTAGAAGACCGCGCCAATGTTTTGTTGGCCGGCGGATTGAGCGAGGTGGCGCGAATTCCCTACCAAAGCGCGCTCAAAGCCTCCACGACCCACAAATACGACTACCTCTCCGGCTATGTCAACGATCTCGGGAGGGTAGTGGACACGGACGCGATTCGGGCCGCGAACCTGGCGATAGGTGTGGACCCCCTGGGCGGCGCCGGCGTTGCCTACTGGGGGCGCATCGCCGAGCGTTACCGCCTCCCGCTCCAGGTGTTGAACACCTCCGTGGATCCGACCTTTCGCTTCATGACCCTGGACTGGGATGGCAAGATCCGCATGGACTGCTCCTCCCCGGACGCCATGGCGGGATTGATTGCGTTGAAAGACCGGTTTGACGTGGCCTTCGCCTGTGATACCGACCATGACCGCCACGGCGTCGTGACGCGCAGCGCCGGACTGCTGAATCCCAACCACTACCTGGCAGTGGCGATTTTCTACTTATTTCGCCATCGTGACGCGTGGCGGCCCGAAGCCGGTGTGGGAAAGACTCTGGTCAGCAGCAGCTTGATTGACCGCGTCGCCGCAGGCTTGGGGCGGCGGCTGTTCGAAGTGCCCGTGGGCTTCAAGTGGTTTGTGGAAGGATTGCTGGAGGGGTGGCTGGGATTCGGGGGCGAGGAGAGCGCCGGCGCTTCCTTCCTGCGCCGCGACGGCGCTGTCTGGACGACAGACAAGGACGGGATTATTCTGGGACTGCTGGCTGCGGAAATGACGGCGCGTGCCGGCCGCGATCCGGGAGAGCTCTATCGCGATCTGACCCGGCAGTACGGCAACCCGGTGTACGAGCGCATCGACGCTCCTGCCAGCGCTGAGCAGAAAGCTGTCCTCGAGCGTTTAGCGCCGGAACAGGTGAAAGTCAATGAATTGGCGGGAGAGAAAATCCAGGCGATGCTCACCACGGCGCCCGGCGATGGTAGTCCTATCGGCGGGCTGAAGGTCGTGGCGGCTAACGGATGGTTTGCCGCGCGTCCTTCCGGCACCGAGGAAGTGTACAAACTCTACGCGGAAAGTTTTCTCGGCGAACAGCACCTTAAGAGAATTCAAGAGGAAGCGCAGAAGATCATTGTGCAGGCTTTCGCGGCGGCCAAGAACCACGTGGAACAATGAATAGTTTCGCGGTGTCTGTTGGATCCTGGAACCCAAACATCTCGATAACATGGCCCAGCTACGTTTAGCCAAAGCCGGTAAGCAACGCCATGGAAGCGGCGGCAGGGGGCGAAGAAGTGGAGGTTCTTCCCGGCCACCTCTGGGGGCCGGGCGGAATAACGAGCAGCCCAATCTTCCCTCACAAGTGAGTGAGCGAGGTGGCCTATCACGCTTTTCGGACCTGACACTGATTGCCTTCCTGGTGATCGGCGCGGCTTTGCCCTACCTGAACACCCTGCGGAACGGCTTCGTTTCCGACGACGGGACACAAATACTGCAAAACCCCTACCTCCGCAGTTTTCACTACCTGGCGAAAATCTTCACAACTCGAGCCGCGTCTCATGTCCCCGGATTGCCGAACTATTATCGGCCTTTAATGAATGTGTTATACCTGCTTTGCTATCAAGTTTTCGGGGCCCGCGCTTTCGGTTTTCATCTGGTCAACCTCGTCCTCCATGTGGTGGTGGTGTGCGCTGTCTTTCTACTCACGAAGCGGATATTCCAGAATCGTGATTTGGCATTAACGGCAGCCCTATTGTTTGCCATCCACCCCATTCATAGCGAAGCCGTCGCCTGGATTGGGGCTGTCCCCGATTTGGAACTGAGCTTCTTCTACCTGCTCACGTTCTGGCTTTTCGTGTTTGTGGCGCGGCCCGGAGGGAAATCTTCGTACTCTGCGCAGGTCGCCATGGCAGGGAGCTTCCTACTGACAATCTTTTCTAAGGAGCAGGCGGTGACGCTGCCGGTGCTGGCCACTTTCTACGAACACTTCTACCGCCCCGACCGTGAGGAGACGCGACCAGCTCAAAAAGTTCGGCGTTACGCGTTGCTGTGGCTGCTGACCGTTGCGTACCTTGTGTTCCGCGTACGCGTTCTGGGGGCGCTGAGCTCCGGCATCCACGCCGGCGACATCACTTGGTATCAAGCACTTCTGTCTGGGAACGTGCTGTTGGGTCAGTATCTTTGGAAGCTTGTTTGGCCCGTGGACCTGCGCGTGTTCTGCCCTTTCCACGCGCCCTCGAGCTTGTTTGATCCGCGGGTGCTTGGGGGCCTGACCGCGTTGGCCGTGTGCATAGTACTTTTCATTTTCTTCTGGCGCCGCGCAAGGCCCTTATCGTTCGGGCTCCTTTGGATGCTGGTACCGCTGGCGCCGGTCCTGAACGCCCGCTGGATGCCGGGAGCCGCTTTCGAAGAACGGTACCTCTACCTGCCGTCCGTAGGTTTTTGTTGGTTACTCGGTTGGGGATTCTTGAAGGTGCGGGATCGAGCTTCCGCGCGCCACGCCAGGTGGCGCCCGGAACTTGCAACCGCATTCGGAATCTTGGCGATGCTTTGCTTGTTCCGCATCGTGACGCGGAATCGCGACTGGAAGGATAACATCACGCTTTATACGAGTACGTTGGCCGCCTGCCCCGACGCTAACTTTATCAGAATCGATCTGGGGTCAACCTATTGGGACATGGACGACGTGGATTCCGCCGAGCGACAGTGGCGAAAAGTGCTGGAAGTGGCGCCGCAAGACACGATGACGTTGAGCAAACTCGGGCTGGTGTATCTGAAAGAGCAGCATTACTCAGAGGCCATCGAGTTTTTCAAGAAAGCCCTCAAGGCCTATCCAGCCAACGCAGAGGCACACCTGTACCTGGGCGTCACCTATATGGACACGCATTCGCTCGCACTGGCGGAGCCTGAATTGCGCACTGCCGTCTCCTTCTTGCCGTTCAATTCGAACGCTCGAAACGCTTTGGGAGAGCTTTGTCTGGCGGAGGGGCACGCGGCGGAGGCCGAAGAACAGTTTCGCCGCTCCGTCGAGATTGAGCCTAATATTATGGGCTTCAGCAACCTCGGAGTGATCCACTGGGACCGGGGAGACGTGAAGTCCGCCGAGCAGGAATGGCGCG
>Ga0187784_10000814_pt1 | contig 23840 bp, 18 predicted proteins | sample 1015_SJ02_MP15_2_FD_132964 | JGI IMG/M metagenome (GOLD analysis project Ga0187784, IMG submission 132964) | Tropical peat soil microbial communities from peatlands in Department of Meta, Colombia - 1015_SJ02_MP15_20_MG | ecosystem: Environmental > Terrestrial > Soil > Wetlands > Peat | place... | reverse complement strand
GGCTTGGAGCGCCCACCGTAGACTGAGAATGATGAATCCTGAGGGTTCGGGATCAAGCGCGTGCATTTCGCAGAACGTGCCTGACGATCTCAAGGCCAAAGTGGAGACGCTCATCGGAGCAACCAATTGGCGCGGCTTGTTTATGGTCGAGCTGTTGCGTGACCGCTCAGGAAATTCTTGGTTCGTCGAGCTAAATGGCCGGTCTTGGGGAAGCATGGCGCTCTCTCGCCGTCAGGGACTTGAGTACCCGGCATGGCATATTAAGCTCGCAATGGATCCGGGTTCGAGGATTGGTAATACGTTACCGCTCGCCCCTGGCGTGGTTTGCAGAAATATAGGTCGCGAGTTTATACACATATTATTCGCGTTACGAGGCGCGAAGTCATCGGCGCCGGCGGACCGACCCTCGCTCTGGAAGACCATAGCCGAAGTCCTGCGAGTTCGTCGAGAGGATACCTTTTATAACTGGCGGCGTGATGACCCTAAGGTGTTCTTTGCTGATTGTTATTACACCATTCACGACAACCTGTTCAAAGCCAGAAACTGAGAACTTATGGAAGTCCTTGCTGCTTGTCACGTGCACTCCAAGTGGTCGTACGACGGAAGTTGGTCGCCTGAGGCCCTAAGTGCCAAGTTCAGTCGACGTGGCTGCCGAATCCTAATGATGACGGAACACGACCTCGGATTTTCCGCGTCGCGCCTGGATCAGTATCGAGCGGCTTGTGCGCAAGCGAGTTCTGACAAGATCCTGGTCTTACCCGGCATTGAGTACAGCGACCCCACCAATCGCATCCACGTTCTTGTTTGGGGGAATATCCCTTTCCTGGGAGAAGGCCTACCAACGTGCGAAATGCTCGAGGCAGCCCGGGCCGCGAACGGATTGGCGGTACTTGCGCACCCGTCCAGGCGAGATGCCTGGCAGTCGTTCGAGCCTCGCTGGGGCGACCTACTCTTGGGAATCGAAGTTTGGAATCGAAAGTACGACGGCTGGGCGCCAAGCCAAAACGCTCCTGCATTGCTCCACATGGCCGGAGCGATCCCATTCGTGGGGCTGGATTTCCATACCCAACGACAATCGTTTCCCCTGACAATGGCGCTGGATATCAGCACAACTATCACGGAGCAAACCGTGCTCGAGTGCTTGAGATCGCGTCGATGCTACCCGCGAGCGTTCGGAGTCCCGCTGAGCAAGAGCGTTGTTTGCAAAGCTTTGCCCGCACTGAATCTGGCCGAGCGGAGCAGAAGGGCCGTGGCATACGTTGCTAGGCGTTCGCGGATTTTTGCACCCTGAGGGCGTCGGTTCGGGAACGGCGTTGAATTTGCATGCAATCTACTTTCAGTGCCGCGGCCAGTGTGAGTTCTCACGTTACTGTCTGCATCTGTACGTTTAAGAGAGCCAACCTCTTGAGGCAGTTGTTGGAGCGATTGGAGAATCAACTGACGGAAGAATTGTTCACGTACTCTGTGGTCGTGGCCGATAATGACTCAGGGCAGTCTGCGCGGCAGGTCGTGGCCGCATTCTCGTCCAACTCTCATATGCATGTGACATACTGCTGTGAGTCGCAACAGAATATCGCCCTTGCTCGGAACAAGGCGATACAATACGCTGTTGGCGATTTCATCGCATTCATCGATGACGACGAGTTCCCCACAGGCGATTGGTTGTGCAATTTATTCAAAACCCGTGTGGCGTTCGGAGTGGATGGGGTTCTTGGTCCAGTAAAGCCGCATTTTGAAACTGACCCGCCGGAGTGGGCTGTAAAGGGTGAATTCTTCGAACGCCCGGCTCACGCCACAGGTTTCAAAATGAGCTGGAGCGAGTGTCGTACTGGCAATGTGCTTTTCAGCAGAAACATTCTGGAGGGGGTCGAGCCCCCGTTCAGATCCAATTTTGATACCGCAGGTGAGGATGTAGACTTTTTCCGGCGCATGGTTGAAAAAGGATGTGCGTTTATTTGGTGTGACGAAGCGGTCGTCTACGAAGTTGTCCCGTCATCGCGATGCACGCGCACCTATCTACTTAAACGCGCTCTGCTCCGCGGCAGCAATTTTTCGAAACATCCGACAGACCGCATCAAGAACGGCCTCACATCCTTGATTGCTGTGCCGTGTTATGCGCTGTCTCTCCCCATTCTTGCTTTGTTTGGGCACCACGTATTTCTCAAATACTTGATTAAACTTCTCGACCATATCAGTAGACTTCTGGCATTTGTTGGACTGAAGCTAGTGACACAACGACAAAGGTGACCACGCTGAGAGCGGTCGACAGTTGGGAAAAGCGGTGGCGAATGAAGCCGCGACCCAATGCGCGTTCATGTGGGCAATTTGCTGTTGCTCCTGACCATCCAGTCGATAAAAGAACCAAACCTTAGGAATCGGAGCGACGCAATTTATGAAAGTGTGCGGCCAAGAGATCAAGGTTCAAGGAAGCTTAATTCGAATCGCTCGTCTTGAGGGCGAGGGATATCATTTTCTGCAAAAGCCAGAGCTATTGCTTAATGGCTTGCGCCAATGCGGGGCCCGAATTGACTTGTTCACATTCCTGCAGAGACTGCCGGAAACCACGCCGAAATTTGCATATCCCATGGAGTGGGATAACTTCGCGACCTTGCCCGTATCCACGTTTGACCATTGGTGGATGAAGCAAATCGGCTTTAAGGCGCGTAACAAGGCCAAGCAGGCGGAGAAGAAAGGTGTTCTGATTCGGGAGGTTCCTTTCGACGATACACTCATGAAGGGAATTTGGGAAATCTATAACGAAACTCCCGTTCGACAAGGGAGACGATTTCCGCATTATGGGAAGAATCTTAAAACTATACATCAGGAGGAAGCGACGTTTCTAGATCGAAGCGTTTTTATCGGAGCATTTTTGGGCGAAAAGCTGATTGGCTTCGTCAAATTGGTCGCAGACGAAACGGGGACGCAGGCGGGCCTAATGAACATCTTGTCGATGGTTGCAGAGAGGGACAAGGCTCCGACAAATGCACTCATCGCACGCGCCGTCCGGTCATGCGAAGAACGAGGGATTGGTTTTCTTGTTTATTCACGATTCGCTTACGGGAGCAAGGTGCAGAGCAGTATTACTGACTTTAAGGAACGCAATGGATTCAAAAGAGTGGACGTGCCGCGCTACTACGTTCCCTTGACTCTCATCGGTTGGACTGCCTTCCGATTGGGTCTGCACCACGAGATCGTTGACTATCTTCCCGAAGCCCTGCTTTCAAGGGTCCGCAAACTGAGACATGCGTGGTATGAGCGCAAGTATCAAGGCATGACCGAGGCTTCCTAGCAGAAAAGCTATGCCAGGAATCGTAGGTTTAATTACGACCATGCCCCGCCAACGAGCAGAGCGGGAGTTACTCCAAATGGTGGAGTCCCTCTGCCATGAATCCTTTTATGTTTCGGGTGTTCGGGCGGATGAGGATCAGGGAGTGTACGTGGGGTGGGTAGCCCAACGCGGCTCGTTCTGCGACCAGATGCCGGTCCGCAACGAACGGGGAGATGTCACTTTAGTCTTTTCGGGTGAGGAGTTCACGGAACCGGGAACTGCCTGCCGCCTCAAAGAACAGGGACATACGCTCGAACCAGAAGGGCCGTCCTATTTAGTTCACCTCTATGAGGAAGACTCTACATTTCCTGCGGGTTTAAACGGAAGATTCCAAGGAATCCTCACTGATCGAGCCCGTGGAACGACGACGCTGTTCAATGATCGCTATGGGATGCACCGAATCTACTACCACGAGTCGAAGGAGGCTTTCTACTTTGCATCAGAAGCCAAGGCGATTCTCAGGGTACGTCCCGAGCTCCGAAAGGCGGATCTAAGAGGAGCAGGGGAGTTCATCGCCTGTGGGTGCGTGCTCGAGAACCGATCACTTTTCGAGGGCATCCAGGTGCTGCCGCCGGGCTCGGCTTGGGTCTTTCGCGGGGGTTCGATCGAACAGAGAGGCGCTTACTTCGAGGCGAAGAAGTGGGAGGAGCAATCACCCCTTGAGCCTGAGACCTACTACCAGAAGCTCCGCGAGGTGTTCTCTCAAAATCTGCCGCGGTACTTCAATAGCAGCCAGCCCGTCGCGATGTCACTGACCGGTGGATTGGACACCAGGATGATCCTGGCCTGGCACAAGCCTTCCCCCGATTCGCTACCCTGCTACTCATTTGGTGGCATGTTCCGAGATTCTCAAGACGTGCTTCTGGGGCGCCAAGTGGCGAGCTTATGCAACCAATCCCATCAAGTGATCTCGGTGGGTGGTGACTTTCTCTCGCATTTTCCGCGTTACGCGGAGCGCACGGTCTACCTCACCGACGGATGCGTCGATATTAGTCACTCCCCTGATCTCTATGTGAACGAGCGGGCTAGGGAAATCGCCCCCGTCCGGATCACAGGGAACTACGGTGGCGAAGTGCTCCGCCGCGTGCGGGCGTTCAAACCTGTACCCCCAACCAAGGACCTATTCTGCCCAGAGTTTCTCACCCACATCCAAGCGGCCGGAGACACTTACGCTAGTCAACTTCACACCCATCCACTTTCTTTCGCCGTATTTCGGCAGGCCCCTTGGCACCATTACGGTCTGCTCGCCCTAGAGCAGAGTCAGCTTTCTTTGCGCTCACCCTACCTGGACAACAGCTTCGTGCAGGCAGTTTTCCGCGCACCGGAATCCTCATGCGTGAACAATGATGTGTGCTGGCGCTTGATTGCCGAGGGGGACTCAAGTTTGTTGAAGATCAGGACCGATCGCGGCCTTGCCGGGAACCACGGACGCTTGGCGGCAAAGATCTCACACGGCCTACTCGAGTTCACCGCCAAGGCGGAATACGGCTACGACTATGGTATGCCTCAGTGGGTGGCCCAAATCGATCATCTGCTCTCGCCATTCCACCTCGAGCGCTTTTTTCTCGGTCGGCACAAGTTCTACCACTTTCGGGTCTGGTACCGGGATGCTCTCTCCAAGTACGTGCAGGAGATGCTGCTGGACGCCCGGACCCTTTCCCGGCCTTACCTGGAACCGCGTGTTCTGGAAACCATTGTGCGTGGCCATCTCAAGGGAGGCCGGAATTACACCACCGAAATTCATAAGGTCCTCACGCTGGAGCTCCTGCACCGTCTCCTCCTTGACGCAAGTTGAATCCACCCCATCGATCAGCAAAGGTTGCTACGGACTGATAAATGCCATCGTATATTGCCGTCTTCGTCTTTGCCGTTGGAATCATAGGGCTCTTTGCACTCGAGCGTGACGGCGGGACTCGAACTTCCAAGGCCCTGTGGATTCCTGTGGCCTGGTTATTCATCAACAGCTCGCGCCCTGTAAGTGCGTGGCTGGGTGTGTTCGGCCTGGGAAGTCAGTACATAGACCCGGCCCAAGTCTATCTCGAAGGGAGTCCGGCCGACCGGAACGCGTATATGTTCCTGTTGTTTGCTGGGTTGATTGTCATTGCTGCTAGAAGCCAGCGGGTCGGGCCCATGTTCCACAGGATGGGAATGATTATGCTTTTTTTCTCTTACTGCGCCTTGAGCGTTCTGTGGTCTGACTACCCTTTTGTGGCCTTCAAGCATTGGACCAAGGGTATCGGTGATGTCGTGATGGTTCTGGTCGTATTGACCGATCCTGAGCCAGTTGCCGCGATCAAGCGTCTGTTCAGTCGAATTGGATTCGTGCTCATCCCCCTGTCCGTTCTGTTCATCAAATACATTCCAGACTTGGGAAGAGTTTATACAGTCGGTGGAGCGAGCGAGTCCACTGGGGTCGCAACCCAGAAGAACTCTCTGGGGATAATGTGCCTTGTCTTCGGACTCGGCTCCTTATGGCATTTTCTCACCGTATACAGGAACCACGAGGTCGCTCGCCGAACCCGTCTGCTGATCGCTCACGGGGCTATTCTCGCGATGGTGCTGTGGCTGCTCCGCACGTGCGATTCGATGACCTCCTTTTCCTGCTTTCTTATGGGGGGGGCAGTTATGATCCTGGCGAGTCAGTTTTCCCTAGCCCGAAGGACAGCGGTAGTGCACCTTTTGGTGGTGGCGATGATAGGTTTTTCCTTATTCGCTCTGTTCTTAGATTCTGGTGGAAGCCTCCTCGCGAATATGGGTCGAAACCCTACGCTTACCGGCCGGACTGAAATCTGGAAGGCAGTTCTTTCGCTGGCTGGCAATCCGCTGATTGGAACGGGCTACGAGAGTTTCTGGATAGGGGAGCGGCTCCAAAAACTTTGGACTGTCGATGGGGGGGCGTTTCTAGGGATCAATGAGGCCCACAACGGTTATCTCGAACTGTACTTAAACCTTGGATGGATTGGATTGGCACTTCTGGTCGGCTTGATCGTGACGGGCTACCGGACAGTAATCGCTACATTCCGCGAGGAGCCAGGCGCAGGCAGCCTCGGAGTAGCGCTTTTCGTTGCCTCGTTGGCCTACAATTTCACGGAGGCTGGATTCAGGATGATGTCCCCCCTATGGATTCTCTTCCTTCTAGCGATAATGGGTGTCCCAAATGCACCGGCTCCGCAATGTCTTTCCGTAAACGGTGCCGATCTCTCTCAGGATGTCGCTGCAAATGAGCCAGAAAGGAAATACGCGTTTGGGGCCAGGTTGCGCTCGCTCGACTTTCAAGGAGCTATTGACCGCCCGTTTCTCCAGCGCTCTCCAACCCGTGGTTATGGTGGCCCTTCGCGTGATTGAGCACCTTCACCGAATTTCTCGGGACGGTACAGATTGTTGGTGTCGTCATCCTCCTGAGGTATTTATGAGATGACTAAGTGACTTCTAGCCCTTTGCCGCGAGCTAACGGGTCGACGTGTTTGGAAAACACAAAGTGTCCATCGATGTGATTTTCTTCGAAAAGCAAAATTGGAGACTAGCAGTCTCGGTCACGGCGTAATCTCCGCAGTTAGATTGCTCCTAAAGATTCATGACCATTTCCAAAGCCAAAACATTTCGGAATGTCATCTACACCAGCCTTGGCAAGGGTGCCACGCTGGTTTGCGTAGCGGTGACAAGCTCGGTTGTAGCCAGGAATCTTAGCCCCTCGGATTATGGAGTCGTTGGATTTGCAAGCATCATTATTGGTTTCTTGTCCCACTTCGGTGATGTAGGCGTGGGCACCGCCGCCATTCGGCGCCCCACACTCGATCAGCATAGCCTTCGGTCCGCTTTTACTTTGAAAATCATCCTGAGTTCCGGCGCGTTTGTTGCGGCTCTCCTGATCGCTCCGTTCGCGCACCACTTTTTCGACCATCCGGCAACCGGCAATGTGATTCGCGTTTTGGCTTTGGACTTCTTGGTAAGCACGATCGGATTCATGTCGTTAGTGACTTTGACAAGGGAACAGAATTACCGGGCATTGGTCATTCCAGGGGTTGTGAGCGCCGTCGCCCGGTCCATTTTCGTGGTTACGCTAATCTTATGCGGCTGGAAGTACTGGGCGGTCGTCTTTGCCTACGTTGGTGCAGATCTGGCGGGTTGCATTGCCATGCACGCCGCAAAAAAAATTCCCATCCGTTTTCAATTCGATTGGCCCGATGCGCGGGAATATTTGCGGTTCGGCGTGCCTTTGCTCGGGAGCGGGATTCTTGTCTTTCTGGTATTTAACATGGATAACTTCCTAGTTGGATCCAAGATGGGAAGCAACAAGCTGGGCTACTATGCGCTGGCGTTTACATGGGGGAGCTTTATTTGCGGACTTCTCTACGACACCGTTAACAATGTGATGTTCCCGGCATTTTCCGCGATTCAGGATGACACAGGAGCGATGCGACGATGGTATTTGAAGACCGTGGACATGGTGGGATTTGTTGCCGTGGTTGCCAACACCGCGTTACTGGCAAACGTGCACTTCTTTCTGGTGACCTTCCTAGGCAAAGGCACCGACAAGTGGCTGCCGGCGGCAATGGCCCTTAAGATTCTCTGCGTTTACGGAATCATACGCGTGCTAACCGAACCGATCGGCAATTGTATTATGGCCCGCGGGCGAACCAAACTGATACTGTTCGCCAACGCCTTAGCCGGAGCAGTTGAGTTAATGCTGATCTTGCTGGTATTGCGAACCGGCAGGATTGAACTGGTTGCGATTGCCGTGCTTATCGCATACGCGACCCAAGCCATCATCTATCTGCCCTATTTGCGCCGGGAATTCTCCATCGGCTTCGGAGATCTCGTCGCGCAATTGTGGCCCGTGATCCCTGCGCTCGTGGGAGGTTACGCGGTCACATCCCTTCTGCCGGTTCGGTTGGGGGGCACGTTCTTCACGCTTGCTTGCAGAGGATTGTCTACAGCTTTGGTTGTCGCTTTGATTCATGGACTTTGCACAAGGTTCCGCTGCTTCCAGGAAGCGGGAGGAATGATTTCACAAAACCTCGCTCGTCTAGGTGCATAGTCCCGAAGGGCCATGTTTCTGGAAAATTGGGATTCTTATGAAAACGACAATAGCATCCCTGCGCTACGATACCAGCGCATTTTTGCTTCGAGCGACCGCGCACGGAAATACTACCTTTTGTGCCAACTCACTGTCATCGCGTGCTGGACGTAGGATGCGGGGCCGGGGCATTTGGGGAGTCGCCAAAACAAACCCGAAAGATTGTAATCAATAGCCGGTTCGATCTCGAAACTGAGTTGCCGGCGGGAACCTTTGACAGCGCAGTGTTCAGCGATGTGCTCGAGCATATGGTCGCTCCCGAACAGGAATTACGGTATGCCAAAGCCTTGTTGTCACAGGGTACCTCGGGGTGCTTTGTCAACTGGTGTTTCATGCTCGATGGGAGCATGAAGATTCGGGCGAGCACCTATGGGACTCCTCCCAGCGCAAGTGAACGTCTGCGAAGGGGTATAAATTCCCGCAATTTGCAGTTGCCGCCAAAGTAGTGCCCCTTTGTACGGTGGGAAACAAAAGGGGAGGGGCTTGAAGCAAGTCTGGAGACACTCACTCTAATGTCGGCATACTCTCACCCACCTAAGATTGTCCCCCAACCCAGAACGGGGTATGGACCGTTTTGGTCTGTTATGATTCCCGTATACAACCGCACAACATATCTCGAAAGGACGCTCAGGGGTGTGCTGAGCCAAGATCCTGGTGCGGAACAGATGCAAGTCGAAGTGGTTGACGACGCTTCCACCATGGGTGATCCGGAGGCTTTGGTACGGCGAGTATGCGGAGACCGGGTCAGCTTTGTTCGCCAATCCCGCAACGTCGGCGGCGTGGCCAACTGGAATACCTGTGTCGGGAGGTCGATGGGCGAATGGGTCCACATTTTGCACAGCGACGATGTTGTTTTTCCCGGTTTTTACGCGCGCCTCAAGGAGGCACTGGAGAAAAGGGACGACGTGGGAGCGGCATTTTGCCGACATGCGGGTATTGACGAGAACGACCGATGGCTTTGGACCTCTGATTTGGAGACACCTACACCCGGAATTTTGGCTGGTTTCATCGAAAAAATCGGCTCCTCGCAAAGAATTCAGTGCGCATCGATAATGGTGAGGCGGGCCGTCTACGAGACGTTGGGGGGATTCCGGCCAGATCTTTCCTACGCGGCGGATTGGGAAATGTGGATAAGAATTGCGGCGCACTATCCAATCTGGTACGAACCCGCGATATTGGCGGCGTTCCGGAGCCACTCTGCATCATGGACGACGAGTTGCGTGAGATCAGCTGAGACCATTGTCGACGAGCGGCGCTGCATCGCAATCGTTCGTCCACTTCTGCCCCCGGCTAGGGCAGAAATCATTTCACGAAAAGCGAGAGAGACTGCTTCTCTTCGTGCACTTGACTTCGGGTATCTCGCCTTGAGCCAGTTTGAGTTCGCGATCGCTTTCAAGCAAGTGTGGGAAGGGCTAAAGTGTAGTTGTTCTCCTCGTGTGATTAAGGCTGTGTCATTCCTGTTTTTCCGGATCGCAAGAGGTGGGCTACGCCGGGCCTATGGGGCTAGTAAAAGACGATTGGCCCGAGCGGGAAGCTAACCTTGAGGTAAGAGTTGGCTCAAAATCATGCAGTTTCCGGGGCTTTCTGTGGGAATGAACACTTACAATAGCAAGCGCTTCGTACGCGAAGCTGTTCCGAGCATTCTCGGACAGAGCCTCCGCGTTTCGAGTTCATTGTAATCGATAACGGTTCGACGTATGGATCCGGAGTAATTCAGAAGAAAGACTTGTAGTTGCGTGTCTACCAGCGGGAGAACAGGGCAGGTAAGTATATTGAATCGATGGATGCCTTGAGATCCCTATCGAGAACCCCCTCATGTAGCAGGTCGACGAATTCGAAGACTGGCAAGGGAATCGGCGCGACTTCTGAGTTGTTGACGGTAGAACGAGCGGGGGTGGGGGAATGAGAATCAGCGTCATTTTGTGCACGTACAACCGCTGGGGGTGCTTGTTAAAGGCCCTGGAGAGTATTGCTGCCTCAACGCTTCCCGACTCGGTCGAATGGGAAGTCATAGTCGTGTGCAATAATTCGGATGATCAGACGATTGCCGTGGTTGATGACTTCTGCCGCCGACACCTCGGGCGGTTTCGTTACCTGTTTGAACCGCAGCAGGGCAAGTCGTATGCTCTTAATACCGGGATTCGTGAATCTCAGGGCGACGTCCTGGCCTTTGTAGATGACGACGTAACTGTGGAGCCCGGGTGGCTGCAGAATTTGACAGCGCATCTTCACCACAGCGAATGGGCCGGCGCGGGAGGACGCATCCTTCCCGAGTGGACCTGCCCCCCTCCTCGCTGGCTAAGACTTAAGGGCCCGTATGCTTTGGCACCCTTTGTGGTTTTCGACCATGGTCCCGATGCCAGTGAGTTGACCGACGCTCCATTCGGCGCCAATATGGCGTTTCGAAGGGAAGTATTTGAGAAGTTCGGCGGTTTTCGAACCGATCTGGGCCGCTTCCCGGACAGCATGATCGGCGGTGAGGACGCCGAGTTCGGGGGTCGGTTGTTAGGGGCCGGACAGCGGCTGCTGTACGAGCCGGCAGCCGTCGTCTATCACCCGGTGTCCGAGAACCGGATGCAAAAAAAGTACCTCCTGGCATGGTCGTTCGGCGCAGGCCTAACCGAAATTCGGATGTACGGAAGTCGCTCCAAAACCAAATGGTTCGTCGCTGGAATCCCGCTTTATTTGTTTCGCAGACTCGCGGTGTGGACGCTGCGATGGCTAACCGCCGTTGAGACCGCCCGGCGATTTTCCTGCAAGCTCAAGGTCTGGGGCTGCGCTGGGTCGATTCGTGAATCCTACCGCCAGTCGCACGGTGCAAAGAGATAAAAGGAAGTGCGGTGCTCAAACACGGTGTAAGCCGGCATGGTGTTATGAACTGCCGGAGCGATCGTGGACTCCGGCATGTTGGGCGACGCTTCCCCGGCCGGCTTCGCCCGACGGCGAATCTCATGCATCCGATCCGCTCAGACATACTCGCTACGACAGGTTGCTTCTTGCACCTAGCCCTGCACATCCATTTATCACGCTGTCCGTCGATAGAACCATCGGGCAAGGGCCGGAATATGCGGATGATTTTGTACATACGAACGGATGTTTTTGGCAAACGCAAAATCGGAATAAGTGTTGACCAAGCAATAACATCTTCAGCTAATGTGGAGTTCTAACATTACATGCAATACCGAATCCCTAAGCGAATCGTTCAAACCGGGAAGCACGCCGACCAACCCCTGCGTAACCGGGCCATGATCGCGACTGTAAGACTGCAAAATCCCGATTATGAGTATCTGTTTTATGACGACGAGCAGGTACAAGCATTTATCGACCGGGAGTTCCCGCAGTACCGTGCAGTCTTTGATTCTTTTCCGTTTTCCATCCAGCGATACGATTTCTTCCGGTATCTGGCGGTCTATCACCACGGCGGCTTTTATTTTGATCTGGACGTCATGCTGGCTTCCGACCTTTCGGATCTCTTAGAGTTCGACTGCGTGTTCCCATTTGAGGGACTCACATTCAGCTATTTCCTGCGTAACCAGCACAAGATGGATTGGGAGATTGGAAACTACGCTTTTGGGGCTGTAGCAGGCCATCCATTCCTTGAGGCGGTCATTGATAACTGTCTGAGAGGCCAAGCAGATTCAAGTTGGGTGAAACCCATGATGCGTGGGTCACCACCTTTTTTGAGAGCTGAATACCTTGTACTGAACACCACCGGTCCTGGACTGCTCACTCGAACCTTAGCGGAGAACCCTGAACTGGCCAAAACCGTTACAGTTTTGTTTCCCGACGATGTGTGCGACACCAATAAATGGAACCGGTTCGGTGAACTTGGTATTCACTTCATGGAAGGCTCCTGGCGATTGAGAAGCAGCTACTTAGTCAGGCGTTCGGTGCAACTCTGGGAAAACATCCAATTGCAAGGGCTCTTGAGGCAGAGTCGGAGGCTCGGAAAAACAAGGCAGCACCCCGCGAATGCCAACTTCGGTTGGGCGAGGCCGGAATCCGCCGCAAGGGGTTTTCAGAAACCCCTCGTATCGATTCTCGTACCTGCCTTCAACGCGGCGCCATGGATCGGTGATTGCCTCCGCTCAGCGATTTCACAGACTTGGGAACCTAAGGAAATCATCGTCGTTGATGATGGTTCTACCGACCAGACGCTTGAGATTGCAAGGCAGTTTGAGTCGGAAGGTGTTCGCGTTGTTACGCAGAAGCAACAGGGGGCTGCCGCCGCTAGAAACACGGCCCTCTCTGTGTGCCGGGGAGATTATATTCAGTGGCTTGATGCCGATGATCTTTTGGCACCTGACAAGATTGCTCTCCAGATGAATGCGAGAGGCCAGGATGCAAGCAGTCGGGTGCTGCTTTCTTCGGCCTGGGGAAGGTTTATCTATCGGCCTAGTCGGGCGAAGTTCAATCGAACTGAGCTCTGGTGCGATCTGACTCCCTTGCAATGGCTGTTGCGCAAAATGGGACAGAATCTTTATATGCAGACTGCTTCGTGGCTCGTCAGTCGTGAGTTAACCGAAGCAGCAGGTCCGTGGGACACCCGGCTTCTGTCAGACGATGATGGTGAATATTTCTGCCGGGTCCTTCTGGCTAGCGATGGCGTGAAATTCGTTCCCGGGGCGAGGGTATATTACCGTGGGCCAGGATTGGCGTTCCGCAGCCTTAGTTACGTCGGACAATCCACTCGAAAACTCGAGGCCCACTGGCTCTCCATGCAGTTACATATAGGGCATCTTCGCTCGCTGGAGGACAGTGCAATGGTCCGAGAGGCCTGTCTGGGCTTTCTACGAGACTCCCAAATCTACTTCTATCCGGAAAGGCTCGACATTGCTGAGCAGATGGAGGAGGCGGCTAAAGAACTAGGAGGGCGGCTGGGAAATCCGAGGTTGTCCTGGAAGTACTCCTGGATCAAAGCTTTATTTGGTTGGCATCTAGCCAAGAGTTCTCAACAACTGCTGTTGAGTATCCGGTGGTCGTCTGCAAGATACTGGGACCGCGCGCTCTCTCTGATTGGAACGAAAATGAGCAGACTGAAACTGGCTGGCTTTCACTTTTTGAAAAAGCCGCAAGGTAAGTATCAGCGGTTTACCGCTCGCTCATTTGCCCGGCGGCCATTCGCGATCCCTACCCAGACTCCTGTTATTTCGTTTACTTTTGACGATTTCCCACGCTCGGCCTTGCTGACAGGCGGCGCCATCCTGCAATCATTTGGCTTAGCAGGAACCTATTATGCCTCCTTTGGCCTAATGGGGCGCGAAGCACCAACTGGGTTGATCTTCTTACCTGAAGATTTGAAGGTACTGCTCGAACAAGGTCACGAATTGGGATGTCACACCTTCAGTCATTGCCACGCCTGGGATACACAACCAAGTGTGTTCGAAGCTGCGGTTATTCAGAACCGACGGACTCTCAGCGAGATTGTCCCCAATGCTTCCTTCAAGACATTCTCTTACCCCATCAGCGTGCCGCGGGCTGAGACAAAGCGGAGAATATCGAAGTACTTCGCATGCTGCAGGTGCGGAGGGCAGACTTTCAATGTCGGAAATGCGGATCTCAATGGCCTTTCCGCCTTCTTTCTGGAGCAAAGCAGGAACAATCCTGAAATTGTAAGAAACCTGATTGATCAGAATCGACAGGCTCGAGGGTGGCTAATTTTTGCGACTCACGACATCTGTAAGGATCCAACCCGCTGGGGATGCACTCCCGGTTTCTTTGAAGAGATCGTGCGATATGCTGTGAATTCGGGCGCTCGGATTTTGCCGGTCTTTCAAGCCTACGAAGCTCTTCGGACTAAATCATGATCGTGAGCTTCCGATTGGTACGCAATGGATGCAGGGGATGTCAGGGGAGAGCGTCGGGACAGTCGAGAGGGGACACGCGACCACAGAGACTCAGCGTTCAGGATCATTTGCCACGGCTGGCTGTTAGCTGAAGTCCGGGCTGAACTGATCACTGCCGCTACCCCTGATCAGCTGGGCCTGGTCGATGTTTCCCCCCTGTTGCGTCTCGTACCACCCCCATTGAAAGACAGGAGGCCTTCGCTGGATTCGCGGATTCGCGTTGACTAAACCACCCTACACGCAGGTATAGTAAGCATGCTTTCTTCTGCCTGTCTCCTAGTTGACAGTGTTAAGTGTGGAGGTGAGATTCGTGGGTGGTGCTGGCGGGGGAGGTGGGGGATCGCCGCTTACTAGCGGATGCGGATAAGTGTATGGTGTGTAATAGGCCGTCCAAGTGTTCGTGGCCGAGCAGGTGTATAGCGTGTTCGTGTCCGTAGCAAAGTAGCCGACTCCGGCAGCGCCCTGAGCATATGCCGTTTCCGTGCTTGTCGTGCACGTAGTGGGACGATTGGCGAGGCTGCCGAAACCCATTCCGGTTGTGCCGTTGAACGGAGAAGTGGAAGAACTTTGCGCCGAGGCCGATACCGCGTTGTACCATTCACGATTTGCCTGCATTTGAAAAGAGTTGTAATCGCAATTTCCCGATGAGGTAGTGGTGCAATTGGTCGGGGGAAAGGAGCCGTTTGGAACCGTGCCGCCAAAATCAGGATTCACTATCCCGATTTCAGCCAGAGTATCAGACCAATAGTTGTTCCAAGCGTACATCGGCACATAGTTGCCGTTCGGGGCCCGCCCGGGCTGCCGGTAACAAGGATAACCATACCATGTACCACCTGGGCTTCGATTTCCGTCAGTGATGGTCACGCCCTCCCAGGAAACGCTGCTCACCGTTCCGTCGCAAGCTGGGGCGTTTCCATCAATAGAAGGACCATTGGCGTAACCTCGGTAGTTGGCCATCGAGATGACTTCGCCGTTTTTCCCGCTATAAGCTGTAAAGATGTTGTTGAAGGCCACAAACTCACCTGAGCCTTGGTGGTGGAAACAGCGATAACAGTCCTGAAAGCCCTGCGCAACCGACCCGGCATCCACACTGATGGTGTTGTTGTAGAACTCGATGTTCAGCGGGCCGCCAGAATGAGTTGTTCCGTGGGTAGTCCATAAACAATCGTTGCTGGTGTTGTATCGGATGACCATGTTGTTCTGCGCCCACCCATCGACGCAGCCCTCGCCGGCGTTGCTCATGCTCGTGAAGCTGAGGGTGTTGTTCTCCAAGAACATATTGTAAGCCGTGCCGAGAGGGGTCGGATGAGCAGGTGAAGCATCGGGAGAGCCAATCATCTGAATCAACTGCGCGTTGGCTCCGGTTTGGGATTCCAGCAAGTTATGGTCCATGACGCCATAGACGTAAGTGATGTATGACACGTCGCCAGTGAACACCGCTACGCCGCCAGCAACCACATTGAAAGTGTTGTGGTCAAGACGAAGCTGCTGCATCACGTTCACTCCGCTGTTGCCATAGCTGTCAATCCAAATCAGCGCTTGTGGGTTTCCGGTCGGAACAAACGTGAACCCCGAAATTCGATAGAGGTTCGGCAACGTGCCCGAGAAGGTGACGAGGCCGAGAACGACGCTGGTCGTAGAGTTGATAGTGCAGGGCGAAGTTGTTGACGCGCCCCAAGGCGCGGAGCTAGCTGGTGCCGAAGCGCAAATCAGCGTGACTCCGTTAGCCGTGCTGAACTGTATCTCGCTTGTCCAACTGTAAGAGCCCGCCGCGAAGGTGATGGTCGCGTTGTTCGAGGCTGAATTGATGGCGCTTTGCACTTGGGAAACCGTTGCACCCGCAGGACAAGACCACGAGACGCCGCTTCCCGTGCATTGCCCATAGAGTGGAATCGCGGATAACAAAAATAGAAGTAGTTTCTTCATCGTTTTTCCCGGTATTAGGGCCACCCCAATTTATGACCAGTAATCAAAAGTTCCTGTCCATTGCATTGTGACGCTTTCTGTTGCTGGCGCACTCACAATATATATCTTAATACCTAGCACACCGGTGTGGAGCACAGACTGTCCGCGCGGCCTTCGGGGGAATGGCTGGCTAGCAGATTGGTTACACAGAGACCAGGAGAAATCGTCACGCTGGTAGCGCCGATATTCATCATGCGTCATCTGATTCACGCGAGCGAAGAGGCTCCTCATACTTGTGAGAATTGTCGAATGGGTTGGGGAGGGAGTGCTACTGGTCGCTAGTACTAACTTGGGACAGGTAGGTATGACTATCCTGGGGGTCCATGCTGGTCTCTCGAGCCGAATTCCTTGCTCCGTATCCTACGAACTTCTGCACTCATTCTCTCTAACTGAGCTGATTCGCCGCTCTGAGTTGGCTCGGTTGGCGCTTTTCATTTTGCCGACCCAGGGAAACCAAAACCGCTTAACCTGCAGCGGTGGTGACAGGGGGCCAAAAGAGATCAGAGCGTATTGCATAACCTCGCTAAGTTATTGATTCTATTGAGGCGAAAATGGGTTGTGCAACATTTTCTAGACAGAAAGTGGAACTGCTCAGGCAGACTTGCAACGGATATCAGTTTGGAGTGGGCACGATCCGAGACTGGTATTTTAATGATTGATGTACTTACTATAGTTGCCGGTTCAACCGGTCGATGCAACACCATCCAGTGCACTGGTTCAACAGTGCTTCCCTAGGAGAGCCGATCTGTCTGGCTGTATTCGCTCAAAACCTAGCCAGGGTGGTGTTCCGGCTGATCTAACCCTAGTCAGCGATTTTAGCTTTTGTTATCACTGCAAGTTGGGTTCGAGCTAAGTGTTGCGTCGACCCATTGAGACCACCGTTATTATAAGAAGGAGACAAAAAAATTCCTCATTCTCTTCGCTTTTCCCTAACACGCGTGTGCGATAATTCAATGATTCACATGCACTTCATCATCGGCAATGACCCGATTGCAATCCGCTTAAGTGCCGATTTGAAGTTCGACCGGAGACACATTCCAAGACACAATGACCCTCATTGTTCGAATTGATGTTGACCGGCCGTATGGCAGGCGTCCGCTGCTGCGCCATTTTCTCAGCAGGCTAAGCTCGGATCTGTATTTTCCGAGGGTCGCTGGATTTGGGTTCCTTTCCGAGTTGGAGACAATGCTGAATTGGCTAAACGAGGCGAGAGCACGGGCGCATGTCTTTTTTCGCCGTTGTACGCTTCCTTCCAGATCAATCCTCAAATTGCTGGATGCCGGCCATCACGTGATTGGCCTACACTTGGAGAATTCTCGTTCATTGAGTACCTTCCTCAAGGAGACGCAGATTGTCGAGAATCATGTTAGACGAAAGGTGCGTGCTGTATCGAAGCACGGTTCGGGTGCAGCAAAGCATGGATTTCATCACTATGCGCCTTACGAACCCGAGAGATATATCGAATGGGCCCAACGGGCTTCCATGAATTTATTCCTGGGCAATCTGGAAGACCCAACTCTTGAGCCAACGAAAGCCGCGAACGACCTCTTGGTTTTTCCGTCGGCGTTTTGGCTCGAACCGTCCTGGAGAGATACGAATAAGTTCACGGTAGACTGGCTGCTGGATCGCGCCCGATACCAGGACATCGTCTTGTTGGTGCATCCGGAAAACGTCCTGGCCCATCCGGAGTTAGTGAAAGACTTTAAAAGGCTTATCGGGACGCTAGAATCGAGAGTTTTTGAATGACCCGCCAGTCTCAGCGCCAAAAAACGATCCTCATGATGGCCTATACGTATTATGAGATCGATCCACGAGTTATTCGGGAGGCCGAGGCAGCGGTTGACGGCGGATTTGACGTGGACGTTCTGGCATTGCGGCGTCCGGGTACCCCGCCGATGGAGACGGTTCGTGGTGTGCACGTGATTCGCCTGAATCAATCCAAGTATCGAGGCAAAACGCGTTTCAGATACTTAATGGCATATCTGAATTTCTTTTTGCGTTGCGTCGTGAAAACCACCCATCTTTTCTTTAAGCAGCGGTACTCCGTCATCCACGTCAATAACATGCCGGATTTTTTGGTTTTCAGTACGATTGTTCCCAAACTGTGCGGAACAAAAGTCGTGCTCGATATCCATGACCCGATGCCAAACACATTTGCCTCGAAATTCAAGAGGCGAGAGAGTGGATTCTTCTATCGGATGCTTCTCTGGCAGGAGCGGCTTAGCGCAGCATACAGCAACAGAGTCATCACTGTGCACGATCCGGTCAAGGCAGGCATCTTACAGAAGCATGGTTTGGCTCCTGATTCAATCGAGGTAGTCGCCAATTTCGCTGACGAAGCGCTCTTTCCACTCCGAAAGTCATATAGCATCAACGGCAAGATACGCTGCATATTTCATGGAACCATCCTCGAGCGCTCAGGACTCAGGACGTTGATGACTGGCCTGGCGGGCGCACACCGGAAGGACCGTATCTCTGTAAGAATCATTGGCGAGGGAGATTTTAGTCAGACGTTGAAAGGAATGATCCGATCGCTGAATCTCGAGCAGGTCGTCGAGTTCGACAATCACAGCTACGAGGCGCATTCCATTTCCGAGCGGATCGAGGACCGTAACGTCGGCCTCGTACCACTCGAGATTTCCTCCGTCACAAACTACGCGCTGCCATTAAAGTTGCTCGAATACATTTCCATGGGACTTCCTGTAGTTACAGTTCGGAGCTATGCCATTTCTTACTATTTCGGCGAAAAGGACTGCATTTTCTTCGACTGGAATAAACCTGAGTCGCTGAGTGCCGCCTTGGATCGAATCGCGGAGAATCCGGAGATTTTACTCCAATACCGAGAGCGAGCTGTGGCCCTGCGTGGGCAATTTGCCTGGAGCGGCGAGAAGAAGAAATATGTGGAATTGCTGCGGCAACTTTCAGGCGCTCCCCGAAAGCATCGGGTTGAGCCCATTTGAATTAATCAGAGAATTAGAATTCTCGCTGAGTGCAGTGCACCGGCTGGCAGCGAGACAGCAACTCATTTCGTCGTTCACGCACATTGACGCAAAAGATCTTGTTTAGCAACTCCTGGGGCTTTATGAAAACAGTGCAAGACAGCATTCAGGAAGTTTCGAGTTGGGTTGAGGAACACGATTACAGGGCTTATGATCCAGGCGATGGCAATCTCTCCTATCTTCGCCATCTCACCTTTAACATCCATTTCTTGCGGCGACTTTTGACTGGAGCTGTGCTGCGGGTGCCCTTCCACATCAGGCCTCTCATCGGCATCAGGCCACATACCTCAACTAAGGGAATGGGGTACATGGGGTGGGGTTATGTGAAAATGTATGCCTTGACGGGGAGCGAAAATTACCGCCGCCGAGCTGACTTTTGCTTCGATTGGTTGATGGGGAATCGATCGCCGGGTTACGAGCATTGCTGCTGGGGCAATCACTTCGGGTTTTCAACGCGGGGTGGCACGATACCCAAACATACGCCCACGATTGTTTGGAGCAGCCTAATCGGCTTGGCCTTCTTGGAAGCATACGAAGTGCTAGACAATCCCAAGTATTTGGACGTGGCCGCAAGCATTGGGGAATGGGTGAAAAGTCTGCCACAGGAGCAGACAAAACGGGGAACCTGTCTCAGTTATGTGCCCTTTGAACAGAGTTCGATTCACAATTCAAACATGTTGGGCGCGGCTCTGCTCGTGCGGGTTGCAGTCCACACCAATGATCAAAAGGCTCGCGATTTGGCGAGAGAGGCTATGATCTATAGCTGTGCGCGACAAAATGATGACGGCGCTTGGTTTTACGGAGAAGCCCCAAAATACCACTGGGTCGACAATTTTCACACCGGCTATAACTTGGATTGCCTGAAGCGCTATATCGATAGCACCGCTGATCGCGAATTCGAATCGAACCTCTGGCGTGGTTTTCAGTATTTCAAGCTTAATTTCTTTGAACCGGATGGCCGTGCAAAGTATTACCATGACAAGACTGGCCCCATAGACATTCAGTGCGTTGCCCAGGCTATCGACACACTCGCATTTTTTTCGGACACCGACCCCGAGTCGTTGGAACTGGCTGCAAAGGTTGCTCAGTGGGCCATCAACAACATGCAGGCCCCGGATGGCCATTTTTACTACCGGGATTTGGGATGGAAAAAAGTCAAAACACCGATGCTCCATTGGGGGCAAGGCACAATGTTCAAGGCGTTGGCACATCTCTTGAGCAAATTGAACAGCGGAGCGCACGCCCCGAAGACGCGCGAGCGGCTAGTTTGACTTAAGCGTGGGGAATCACTCGATCCACCTCTGAAAAGCCGGGGGTCTAGTTGGCGTAAACCTAAGAAATGCCAATGAATGTATATCTAGTTGATCCGACAAAAGACGCGCGATGGGTGGAACTTGTGGAACGACACCCTAGGGCCTCCGTGTTCCACACGGTAGGCTGGCTCGAGGCACTTCGACGCACCTACGGGTATGAACCGGTGGCGTTCACGACATCATCGCCTACCAGCGATCTGAAGAATGGGCTGGTGTTCTGTCGTATCAACAGCTGGCTCACGGGTCGTCGTCTTGTGTCGCTACCCTTTTCAGACCATTGCGAACCTCTTTGTGACTCAGCCGATGACGAGAACCTCCTGATTCGCCACTTGCAAACGGCCGTTGAACGTCAGGGATGGAAGTATATTGAGGTTCGCCCAATCAACGGGAATTTCGGACAAACAGGTGCCGGGATTGCCTTCCTATCCTCGGCGACGTACTTTCTTCATAGACTCAATCTGCGTCCAGACCTAAATGAGCTGTACCGGGGTCTCGACAAAGATTGTGTTCAGCGCCGGATTCAGCGGGCCGAGCGGGCCAGTCTAGTGGAGAAATGCGGCAGGTCCGATGACCTACTCAAAGAGTTTTACGCTCTGTTTGTGATTACGCGGGGCCGGCACAACGTGCCAGCTATCCCATTCGGCTGGTTTCGGAACCTAATTCACTGCCTGGACGAAGCAGTAGAGATCCGTCTGGCATACAAAGATAAAACTCCAATCGCTGCCATTCTTAATTTGCAATTCAGGGACGTCGTCTACTATAAATATGGATGTTGCGATTCGCGGTTCAACAATTTTGCGGCAACACCATGGCTTCTATGGAGAGCCATCGCTGCCGGAAAATCGCGTGGAGCAAACGAGCTTGATATGGGACGGACGGAGGACGACAACGCGGGACTTCTTGCGTTCAAGAACCACTGGGACCCCCAACCCAAACGGTTGGTTTATTGGAGATTTCCTTCCGTTTCTTCTCTTGATTCAATCGGTGGCTGGAAATTGAAGATGGCGAAAAGCATTTTTTCGTGCATGCCGAACAGATTACTGACAATGACCGGGGACTTACTATATCGCCATATTGGATAGTATCTAAACTTAAAAGCTTGGCCAAGAATATCGAGGGTCTCCCCAAGACTTCAAGAAGAAGGAACCTCAAGACAGGCCTATCGGCTAGGTTTGCGGCTCGTGGACTGGGAACGACAAGCCTGAGGGGCATTCCAACCTATCGGAGCAGTTTTTTTGGCAAGTTTCCTGCAGGAGAAAAGAAGAGGTTTCAGTGCTAATGCATGACCCGACGACAAAAAGGGGGCAGGTCACCCGGACCAAACCGTGATTCAAACTCTTTTAGACTACTACCGTATTCCCGAGGACTCGTTCGACGGTATATGCCCAAGTGTCAATGTCGCGTCAGGAGATATCGGCTTTTTTCAATTTGGCGCAAAAAATATATGCTATGGGCGATGCCAGTCTGGTGTAGCAGGTGACGTAACAGGTGCCGGAGAATTCGATGCTTCGAAAGATGTTCGACGCGACGGCACAACGATTCAGCTTCCTTTTGATTTTGCTGAGGTGGTCCAGAATCTTCGCCGGGAACGCTATCGGCAGAAAGTGATTCGTCGGAGGGAAATGTTCGCCGCAACCGAACCGGTCCGCAAGCTTTACTACCTCATCAGAGCCTGTTTGCCGGTTTTGGTTCGCCGCCAATTGCAAAGAGCCTACTTCCGCGACTGGAAAGAACTGCCATTCCCAGCATGGCCGGTAGATTTGACAGTGGACACGCTTCACGAGGCGTTTTTGCGGCTATTGATGGAATCGAGTGGCACGAAGAAGGTGCCGTTTATCTGGTTTTGGCCGGAGGGCGCGCCCAGTTGCCTAATTATGACGCACGACGTGGAAACTTCCGCAGGCCGTGACTCCACTTCCAAGTTGATGGACCTGGACGATTCGTACGGAATTAAAGCGTCGTTTCAGATCATCCCCCAAAAGCGTTACAAGGTTCTGGATGAGTATGTCTGTGAAATCCGAAGCCGCGGATTTGAATTCAACATCCATGACTTGAATCACGACGGGCACCTCTACCACGAGCGGACGGAATTTGTGCGCCGGGCAGCAGAAATCAACGGCTACGTGCACCAATACAATGCCCGGGGTTTTCGCGCTGGCGCAATGTATCGCAATCAGGAGTGGTACGATATCTTCGAATTTTCCTATGACATGTCCGTTCCGAACGTCGCGCATCTGGAACCGATGCGCGGCGGTTGTTGCACGGTTATGCCTTATTTCGTAGGGAAAATCGTTGAGCTTCCTCTCACTGCTGTACAGGATTATTCACTCTTCCACATCCTTAATGACTACTCGATCGATCTGTGGAAACAACAACTGGCGCTCATCAGGGAAAGAAACGGGCTGATGAGCTTCATTACGCACCCTGATTATCTGATTGAAAGTCGCGAACGCAATGTTTATGAGTCGCTGCTCGATTATCTGCGACAGATAGTCGCGCGCGAAAAGATATGGGCAGTGCTTCCGGGAGATGTAGACCGCTGGTGGAGAGTGAGGAGTCAGATGAGGCTGGTGTCCCAAGGGGGAAAATGGGAAATCGTGGGGCCGGAAAAGGAAAAGGCACGTTTGGCGTACGCGACCCTGGATGGCGACCGGCTGGTATATGAGCTTGCGGGTGTCTCTTCTTGAAAGAGTGCCGTGAAGTGATCTTCAAAGATCCCAGCGTGAAGAATTCGGCAGGCGGTCGTTTAATGAATCACCATCGCGCTGTGCGGCCAAGACAGAAACCCGAACACGTGATCGCCGACCGCGGTTACGACAGCGATGGATTGCGCAAGCAACTCGGTGGGCGTGGCATCGAGCTGGTTGCTCGGCATCGGAAAAGACGACGCAAGCTCCCAACGCAAGATGGTCGCGCTTTGCGGCGTTACCAGCGCCACTGGATCGTCGAGCGCACCATCACCTGGTTGGGTAACTTCCGGGGACTCACTGTGCGCTACGACCGCTCGCTGACAATCTACCGCGGGTTCTTTCATATCACTTGCTACATGATCCTCTTACGGGGGATTTTGAAATAGCTTGGCTCTGTTGACATCCTCGCTACACGTAGGAAAATTCGCAATCCCAAGTTCTTAGGAATCGTTGTTTGCTAGGGAGGCAGGAGGCGCGATGGCCGAAGTTGGACTCCTGCCTTTTGCCCGCATCGCCCTGCAAGTTTCTCGGGCGGTGCTCCCTCGCTTCCGCAGCCGTTTCAGCAAGCACCAATTCATCCAGCCGCAGTTGCTGGCCATTCTCTGCCTGATGCGTTACGAGG
>Ga0187784_10000813_pt1 | contig 23866 bp, 18 predicted proteins | sample 1015_SJ02_MP15_2_FD_132964 | JGI IMG/M metagenome (GOLD analysis project Ga0187784, IMG submission 132964) | Tropical peat soil microbial communities from peatlands in Department of Meta, Colombia - 1015_SJ02_MP15_20_MG | ecosystem: Environmental > Terrestrial > Soil > Wetlands > Peat | place... | reverse complement strand
TTCTGGCGCATGCACGCGCCGGCGACCCCGAACGGCGGCTCGATCGTGCGCTCGCCGACGGCGGGGCCCGCGCTGTTCGTCGATACCACTTTCCGCGACGTTCACGGCAAGCCGATCGCCGAAGCCGAAGTGGACGTCTGGCACTCCTCGCCCGAGGGTTTTTATGAAAACCAGGACCCGGTCCAGGCCGACATGAACCTGCGGGGAAAGTTCACCACCGACGCGGACGGGCGCATCAGCTTTCGTAGCGTCAAGCCGGCGGGATATCCAATTCCGGTAGATGGGCCGGTGGGCGAGCTTCTGCGCGCGCAACGGCGGCACAATATGCGCCCGGCGCACCTGCATTTTCTGGCCTACAAGCCGGGATTCAAGACGCTGATCTCGCAGCTTTACGTGCCCGACGACAGGCACATCGAAAACGACGTGCAATTCGGCGTGACCCGGCACCTCATTGGCAATTACGTGCGTCACGACCGCGGCCGCGCGCCGGCTGCCGATGTCAGCATGCCCTGGTATTCGCTCGAACATACGTTCGTGATGGAGCGCGGCGACGCCCGCTTGCCGAAACCGCCGATCAGCGGCAAGGCGCGCGGTGGGCGCCCGCAGATTCCGCACCTCGATCGCGCCTGATTTTTTTGATGGCGGCGGCGCGGCAACGGCTGCGGCGAATGGGAGGGGCGTCCTGCTACGCGCCGAGATTGTCGATGAGCCGCGTCCGGCCGATGCGCGCGGCGACGAGGAGACGAATCCGCTCTTCTTTGCGCAAATCGACGGGCGCGAGTGTTTCGGCGTTGCGCGCTTCGAGGTAATCGAGGGCGAAGCCCGCCCGTTTGATCGCAATGCGGCCGGCGTCGAGGACGGCGTCGATCGGCTCCCCGGCGGCGATCTTTTTGGCACAATCGGCAAGAACGCGATGCAGCGTCGGGGCCAAGGCGCGCTCGCTCGGCGAGAGATAGGCGTTGCGGGAGGACAGCGCGAGCCCGTCCTTCTCGCGCACCGTCGGTGCGCCGATGATGCGCGTTTTCAAGCCAAGGTCGCGCACGAGCCGCGTGACTACTTTGAGCTGTTGATAGTCCTTTTCGCCGAACATGGCGATGTCCGGCACGCATTGAATGAGGAGCTTGGCAACCACGGTCGCTACACCCGCGAAGAAGTGCGGCCTGAAGGCGTCCTCAAGACCGGCTGCGGCCGGACCTTCCGGCACGATCCGCGTCGCGAAGCCGTGCGGGTACATGGTCTCGGCGGAAGGCGCCCAGATGAGGTCGCCTCCCACGTTGGCGAGCGCGGCAACATCGGCAGCGAAGGTGCGCGGATAGGCTTCGAGATCCTCGTGCGGCGCGAACTGCGCGGGATTGACGAAAATCGACACGATGACGCGATCGGCCCGGCGTTGCGCCAATCGCACTAACGCTAAATGGCCGGCGTGCAGCGCGCCCATGGTTGGCACCAGTGCAATCGTATGGCGCCGCGCACGCCAACGCGCGAGCACGCGGGCAAGCGCCGACAGACTGCGAACGACCGGCGGACGGCGATGTTTCGACATTGAATGATTTCCACCCATCGCGTTGCAAAACAAACACACGCAATACGCATTCGTTATGCGCTGCGTGGTTAATGATTAACTTACCGAGACGAATGCTGTATCTTGACCCCGCTTGTTGCAAGCCGGAGTAAGGGACCGCCACGCAGAGGTCGCGTACTCATGTTCATGCAGGCGGATGTTGGCAAGCCGTGCTCGGCGCATGTCATCGTCCTTGGCAACGAAAAAGGCGGTTCTGGAAAGTCGACCACGGCGATGCATGTTGCTGTCGCGTTGCTCCAGGCCGGACAGCGTGTCGCCACGATTGACCTCGACTCCCGCCAGCGCAGCTTCACCCGCTACGTAGAAAACCGGCGCAATTGGGCGGCGCGGGCCGGCGTAAAACTCGAGCATCCCCGCCATTTTTGCATTGCCCGCGGATTTGGCGCGCGGCTCGATGAGATCGAGACGCAGGAGTTCGGCGCCTTCGCCGAAGCCGTCGGCGCGGTCGAGCAAACCCACGATTTCGTCGTTATCGACACACCGGGCACCGATTCCTACCTGATGCGCCTTGCTCACTCGATGGCCGATACGCTGATCACGCCGCTCAACGACAGTTTCGTCGACTTCGATGTGCTCGGCCTGGTCGATCCGACCACCTTCGAAGTGACCGGCGTCAGCCATTATGCGGAAATGGTCCGCGAGGCGCGTCGGCAACGCCGCCTGGTCGACGGCGGTCTGACCGACTGGGTGGTGGTGCGCAACCGTCTCTCCGCGCTCGGATCGCGCAACAAGCGGCTGGTCGGGGAGGGAGTCGATACCCTTTCGAAACAGCTTGGCTTTCGCATCGTCGACGGCTTCGCCGAACGCGTTGTCTACCGGGAATACTTCCCCCGCGGCCTGACCGCTCTCGACGAGGTTGACGACAGCACGTTCGGCCAGCGCTCCAGCCTGTCGCACGGGACCGCACGCGACGAAGTCAAGAATCTGATCGAAGCGCTCAAGCTGCCCATCGACGAACGCGGCAAACGCCGCGCCGCAGCGCGCGCCGAATGGGCGGCCTCCGCCGGGCAGCCGCTCGATACCCACGATCTGCTCGCCTAGAAGCCCGATACGGAAAAGCCCGCTCCCGACGGCATCCGGGGGCGAGGCATGGAAGCTGAACGCGCCCATTGCGCCCGTCGCCGCAGCACGCCACTTTATGGCGAGATTTGTTTTCCGCCCGAAGGCCTCCGCAATGAGTAAAGAGCGGCCCGGCCAAACGCCGGCGCCAAGCCTTGAGTCGACCCGTCCCGGCGCATCCGAGCGCACTGCGGCGCCGTCGTCGCGCGCAGAGCTCGATGCTTTCCTCGCCAGCGTCAACACGCTTCGTCCCGCGGCGCGCACCGGCGAGCGCGGCCGGCTGGTGTTTGCGCTAGATGCGACCATGAGCCGGCAGCCGACGTGGGATCAGGCCTGCGTGCTGCAGGCCGATATGTTCCGCGAAGCGGCCGCGGCCGGCGGTCTGGACATCCAGCTCGTCTATTATCGCGGGCTTGCCGAATGCCGCGCTTCGCCGTGGATCGCCGAGCCGCGACGGCTCGGCGAGATGATGTCGCGCATTGATTGCCGCGGCGGTCATACCCAGATTGCCAAAATTCTCTCCCATGCACTGCGCGAAAATGACAAGGCCAAGATCGGCGCTCTGGTCTTCGTCGGCGACGCCGTGGAGGAATCGCTCGACGACTTGTGCGCCCGTGCCGGCGAACTCGGCCTGCGCAGCGTTCCCGCGTTCATGTTCCAGGAGGGCTACGATCCGGTCTGCGAGAAGGCCTTTCGCGAGATTGCCGGGCTCACGCGCGGAGCGTATTGCCGTTTTGCTCCAGGCGCCGCGCATGAATTGGCCGAGTTGTTGCGCGCGGCGGCAGCCTATGCCGCCGGCGGCATGACGGCGCTTGCCGACCTGCAAACGCGGCGTTCAACGGCGGCAGTCAAGCTGATCGAGCAGCTGAAGTAGCCATGCCTTTTCTTCTCGGCGTCGTCGTCCTCATCCTGCTGTTGTGGGCCGCCAACGCTTTCTCCAAGGCCGATCCAAAACAAGCGGCGCGGCTTTTGCGTTTTATTGGTAGCGGGGCCGCTTTGATCTTCGCCGCATTTCTGTTGTTTCGCGGGCAGATCGGTGTTGCCATTCTGATCGGGTCCGCCGGACTTGGTTTGCTCGGTTGGCGCGCGCTATTGCCGGCCACCTTCGGCGGACGCACGCAGAAAAGTCCCGGTCAGGTCTCGCGCGTACGTTCGGCGTTTCTGGAAATGGAGCTCGATCATGACCGCGGCGCGATGCGCGGCCGCTTTCTCGCCGGACGGTATGAAGGCGCCTCGCTCGATGCACTCGAACCCGCTGCGCTCGTCGACGTTATGCGCGAAATCGACGATGACAGCCGCCAGCTACTGATGGCTTATCTTGACCGCAGGGAGCCCCGCTGGCGTGAATACGCGCAGCGTGATGCGGCAGCGGGGCAGCGCGCCGGCGCCGCGCCTTCCGGCAAAATGACGGAACAGGAGGCTTATCAAATCCTTGGCCTTGAGCCCGGAGCGAGCGCCGACGATATCGGTCGTGCCCATAGGTCGCTCATGAAGAAACTGCATCCCGACCAAGGGGGGTCGACGTATCTCGCTGCCCGCGTCAATCAGGCCAAGGACGTTCTGCTTCGACGCCATCGCTGAGATTCCCCTAGAAGAATCTTCGCGCGGCACCTGCCCGTGAATGACGTCCCGTCTTGCGCCCGGTTCATCCGGTTCTGATTATTGGAGCGCCGTCTTTTCCGAGATTGAAATCCAATATCGGTTTTGCGCTCTAGTTTCTCAGCGCCATGCAATCGATGTCGCTACGCTTGAGTTGCTTGCATGCGGCTTCCGCCATCGTCTTGTCGAAGCCGGCAAAGCGCGCCCGATAGAGCGCCTTGTCGCCTTTTTGCACGCGTTCGGTGAACGGATCCGCTGCGGCGAGCGTGGCCGGCACTTTCAATTGCGCGGCGCTCAAATGCTGCTTGGCCTCGTCTTCGCCGTCGAAGGCGCCGATCTGGATCAGCCACCCGCCATGCGCGCGCGCATGTGATGAGGCCGCCGCGGTCGTCATCGGGGCAGTCTTTGCCGGATTGGATTTTGCGAGATCGGGTTTCGGCAGATCGGGCTTGGCGGGTCCGGCCCTAACCGGCGTGGCGACCGGAGCCGGTTCGGTGGACGCAATAACGACGGTGCTGGGGGCCTCCGGCGGCTGCGCTTCCGGCACCTGAACTTCCGGCGATTGCGCCGCCGGCGCCGTGCGCATAGCCGGTGAAGCCGCGGGTTGCGAGGCGGCAGCAACCGGCACCAGCGGCGGCATGGGTCCGAGCGAAGCCGATTGTGCCGGCGCGGCATGATAGGTGACCGTCCTGACCAGGAGTGGCTGGATGGGGTCACTGGAGCCGACAGCGGGACGCGAATGTGCGGGCGGCGTCGGTGCCGGCTCCGCATGCGACGACAACGGTGCCTTGGCAAACGCGATCGGTTGCGGATCGCTTTGTTGTTCGGCCCTCTCGGCGAAGGCCGGCGCGGTGCGCTGCAGCGAGCCCTCTTTAAGGTGGGCGCCGATCAGCTCACGCATGTGCGCGTCGCGCTCGAACGCCGAACGGCCGCCGAGCACCACGGCGACGATAAAACGCCCGTCGCGGTGAACCGAGGTGACGAGATTGAAACCGGAAGCGCGCGTATATCCGGTTTTAATGCCGTCAACTCCGCCGACCACACCCAGCAGATGGTTGTGATTGCGCATTTCCCTGCCGTGATAGACGAACTCCGGCGTGGAAAAATACTTATAATAACGTGGAAAGCGGTCCTGGATGGCGCGTCCGAGCAGCGCCTGATCGCGGGCGGTTGTGATCTGGTCGTCGTCCGGCAGGCCCGACGCGTTCACGTAGACGGTATGGCTCATCCCCAACGTGTGAGCCTTTTGCGTCATGAGCTTGGCGAATTCTTCCTCGTTTCCGCCAAGATTCTCGGCAATCGCCACCGCAGCGTCGTTTGCCGATTTCGTAACCACCGCCTTGATCGCATCCTCGACGATGATGGTTTGGCCGGGTTTTAGACCGAGCTTGGTCGGCGCTTGTTCGGCCGCGTGCTCGGAAACCTTGAGCGGCGAGTCGAGCTTGATCTTGCCGCCGTCGAGCCGCTCGAACAGCAGGTAGAGCGTCATGATTTTGGTCAGCGAAGCCGGATGGCGCGATGCGTCGGCGTTCGAGGCGTGCAGCACGTTTCCGGTATTGCCGTCGACCACGATTGAGGCAAACGGCGGCGAGTAACCTTCGGCGTGGGCGTGAGCGCGATAATGGACGCGCGCTGCGGAGTGCACAAAATGCACGCTGACGCGGTGGTGATGCCGCGCGTCAGCCGCTTCGCTGGTAGAGCCGAGAGCCGCTACGACGGCGGCGAGAAATACGACGCAGCAGCGAAGCCCATAGCGGGCTTCAGATGGCAACCGACCCATTACGCACCCCGTCCCTGACGCGCACGGAACTCCCGGCGGGAGCCCACCCTGTTTGCTCCTTCGGGACGACGCGTCCCCGCGGTAGGCGGCCGCTTCGGCTCCGGCCGATCGTCCCATGGCGAGACGCACTCGACCACAGACCGGCCGTCCACGCCGACGACACCGCCAATCACGCTAGGCGAACGCTGTTGCGAAAGCGTTAACCTCAATCAGCCTCCCCCGACGGCTTAATTCGCGTTTTATTTATTGTGCGCTGCACCGATATAGGTTGTATATTTTGTGCAGTGCACTATAATGATCGCCGCGTGAGAAGGCCTTTTCAAGGCAAAAGGCCGGATGAAGCTAATCCTCAGCCACAGGCAGGGACGGGCCTGCCGGAAAGACGACGATGACCACCGATCAGATGCAAAAATTCAGCAAGGACAGCATGGACATGGCGCTGGCGTCGCTCGGCGCGTGGACGAAAAACGCGCAAGCCATAGCGTCCGAGGTCGCCGATTATTCGAAGAGGTCGTTCGAAGACTCCGCGGCCGCATGGGAAAAGCTCATGGGAGCGAAGAGCCTCGAAAAGGCCATGGAAGTGCAGAGCGAATATCTCAAATCCTCTTATGAGGATTTCGTCGCTCAATCGACCAAGCTCGGCGAGCTTTATGCCGACTTCGCCAAGGAAACCTACAAGCCGTTCGAAGGAATGCTGACGAAGGCTTCGGCAATGAAGTGATGGGCCGGACAAATCAAATGATATCGCAGCCCGGCTTCATTGAGCCGGGCTTTTGCGTAGAGGCGGTCCGAACTCTGGCGGCGCGACGCGAACCGAACGCTGTCGTTGCGCGTGCTTGCGTTTAAGTCTTCGAAACCACGGCTTCGATGGCGGCGGCGATCCGGGCGAGACTTTGTTCGATTCGACCAATACGAAAAGCGATGTGTTCGAGCGCATAGGCCGCTCGCTTATCGGCCGCGGGCATGTTCTGAGCATCGTAATCCGGCACGAACTCATGCTCGAGGTCGCGCAGAAGTTTGGCGCGGCGCGCGGGATCGGCCATGATCGTCTCCTGTCGCCCTGTCGCGATCAATATCCGAGTCGGCGCTTGGCGCCAATCTGGGCGCCGGTCCGGTTACTTTGAAAATCGCCCGCCGGGCCGCGGCTGATTGCTGCCATCACAAATTGACACAGATCCGGTACCCGTCGAGGCGGTCAATTCCAAAAGTTCTCGACGACTTTGCCGCGATTCGGCTGTGATCCGGAGCGATCACGGTGCGCATGGTTTGCCGGTGATGCGAACGCCGCGCAGGCGCAACGCGCCTGGAAGGTAGGCGATTCCGCGACCGGCGCCCGTTTCGTCGATCTGGAATACGAACCGATCCGTATCTATGATAGTGTATCGAGCTTGCCGGGGGCCAAAGCCTCTCCGGATATCTCACGGAGCACCGATCGCGTTTAAACCGATCCGGACGATAGACGAAGCAATGCGGCCGAATGACAATCCCATCGCTCAACAGCCCACGCGCCTCGCGGACGACGACCGCCGGCGTAAAAACGACCAGGGCGGTCCTGGCACCGCGGTCATCACCAAGACTCGTCCGCAGACCAAGCGCCCAAACCTCTACCGCGTCCTGCTGCTCAACGACGATTACACGCCCATGGAGTTCGTGGTCCACGTGCTCGAGCGCTTCTTCAACAAGGATCACGAGACGGCGCACCGAATCATGATGTTGGTGCATCAGCATGGGATCGGCGAATGCGGGGTCTTTACCTACGAGGTGGCGGAAACCAAAGTAACGCAGGTCATGGACTTTGCCCGCAAACATCAGCATCCTTTGCAGTGCATCATGGAGAAGAAGTGATTCTGGGAGAGAGCGGCCAATACAAATGAAGAGATACTGAATGCCCACCTTCTCACGCAGTCTCGAACAATCGCTGCACCGGGCCTTGGCGCTCGCCAACGAGCGCCATCACGAATACGCCACGCTCGAGCATTTGTTGCTGGCCCTGATCGAGGATCAGGATGCGGCGGCGGTGATGCGGGCCTGCAACGTCGACCTCGATAAGCTGCGCCGCAGCCTGGTCGCCTATCTCGAGTCCGAGCTCGACAATCTCGTCACCGACGGGGCGGAAGATTCCAAGCCGACAGCCGGCTTCCAGCGCGTCATTCAGCGCGCCGTGATCCACGTTCAGTCTTCGGGCCGCGAGGAGGTGACCGGCGCCAACGTGCTGGTGGCGATCTTCGCCGAACGCGAGAGCCACGCCGCGTATTTCCTGCAGGAGCAGGACATGACGCGCTACGACGCCGTCAACTACATCAGCCACGGCATCGCCAAGCGGCCGGGCATGTCGGAGGCGCGTCCGGTGCGCGGCGCCGACGAGGATACCGATACCAAGAACGGCGACGAGCCGAAAAAGAAGGGCGACGCGCTCGACGCCTATTGCGTCAACCTCAACAAGAAGGCGCGCGAGGGCAAGATCGATCCGCTGATCGGCCGCGACGCCGAGATCGGCCGCACCATCCAGGTACTCTGCCGCCGGCAGAAGAACAATCCGCTTTTCGTCGGCGAGGCCGGCGTCGGCAAGACGGCGATCGCCGAGGGACTGGCGCGCCGCATCGTCCATGGCGAGGTGCCTGACGTATTGCGCAACGCCACCGTATTCGCGCTCGACATGGGCACGCTTCTGGCCGGTACGCGTTATCGCGGCGACTTCGAGGAGCGGCTCAAGCAGGTCATCAAGGAGCTCGAGGCTTATCCCGGCGCGATCCTGTTCATCGACGAGATCCACACCGTGATCGGCGCCGGCGCCACCTCCGGCGGCGCCATGGACGCCTCGAACCTGCTCAAGCCGGCGCTGGCCTCCGGGACCGTGCGCTGCATCGGCTCCACGACTTATAAAGAGTATCGGCAGTACTTCGAAAAGGATCGCGCGCTTGTGCGCCGGTTCCAAAAGATCGACGTCAACGAGCCGACGGTTCCCGACGCCATCGAAATCCTCAAGGGGCTCAAGCCCTACTTCGAGGATTATCACAAGCTGCGCTACACCAACGAAGCGATCAAGGCCGCCGTCGAGTTGTCGTCGCGGTATATCCACGACCGCAAGCTGCCCGACAAGGCGATCGACGTGATCGACGAGTCGGGAGCGGCGCAGATGCTGCTGCCGGAAAGCCGCCGCAAGCGGACCATCGGCATCAAGGAGATCGAAACGACGATCGCCACCATGGCGCGCATACCGCCGAAGGCGGTATCAAAGGACGACGCCGAGGTGCTCCGCCATCTGGAGGAGACGCTCAAGCGCGTCGTCTACGGCCAGGACAAGGCCATCGAGGCGCTGGCCGCTTCGATCAAGCTTGCGCGGGCGGGCTTGCGCGAGCCGGAGAAGCCGATCGGCTGCTATCTGTTCTCCGGCCCGACTGGCGTCGGCAAGACTGAGGTAGCACGGCAACTCGCGGCGACGCTAGGCGTCGAGATCATCCGCTTCGACATGTCGGAATACATGGAGCGCCACACCGTCTCGCGGTTGATCGGCGCGCCGCCGGGCTATGTCGGCTTCGATCAGGGCGGCTTGTTGACCGACGGCGTCGACCAGCATCCGCACTGCGTGCTCCTGCTCGACGAAATCGAGAAGGCGCATCCGGACCTGTTCAACGTGCTCCTGCAAATCATGGATCACGGCAAGCTGACCGACCATAACGGCAAGCAGGTCGACTTCCGCAACGTGATCTTGATCATGACCACCAACGCCGGCGCCTCCGACCTGGCGAAAGCCGCTTTCGGCTTCACGCGCACCAAGCGTGAGGGCGACGACATGGAAGCGATCACCCGGCTGTTCGCGCCGGAGTTCCGCAACCGGCTCGACGCGATCATCACCTTTGCGCATCTGTCGCCCGAGGTCATCGCGATGGTCGTGGAGAAATTCGTCCTGCAGCTCGAGGCGCAGCTCGCCGACCGCGACGTGACCATCGAGCTGACCGACGAAGCGACCAAATGGCTGATCGCCAACGGCTACGATGAGCTGATGGGCGCGCGGCCGATGGCGCGGGTGATCCAGGAGCACATCAAGAAGCCGCTCGCCGACGAGGTGCTGTTCGGACGCTTAAAGTCGGGTGGCCATGTCCGCGTCGTCGTTATCACCGACGAGGCCGGCAAGACCAAGCTCGGCTTCGAATATCCGGACGGCCCGGTGACGCCGCGCCCGGAAAAGCTGCCCGAGCCGCGCCGCGCCAAGAAGAAGCGCCGCTCCTCGCCGCGGCGCAAGCCGCCGGGATCGGGCGGCAACCCGCCGCCGCGTCGCGGTTCCGTTCCCAAGGTGCCGCTGGTCAAGGCGTAATCTCGTCATTGCGAGCCGACGGGTCCGGCTCGGAGTGGCCGGCCCGATAACAAGCTCCGCGAAGCAATCCAGCCCGGACCGGATTGCCTCGTCGCTTACGCTCCTCGCAATGACGACCGCGTTGACACTGTGCGCGACGCAGGGTTTTTTGCGCGCGATGGCAGCAGAAGCAAAACAATGACAATCGACAAGACCTATCAGCCCGGCGCGGTCGAGGGCCGCATTTACGCGGCCTGGGAGGCAGCCGGCGCCTTCCGCGCGGGCCGGCCGGAGCGGGCCAAAGCCGCACCCTATTGCATCGTCATTCCGCCGCCCAATGTGACGGGCTCCCTGCACATGGGGCACGCGCTCAACAACACCTTGCAGGACATCCTCTGCCGTTTCGAGCGCATGCGCGGCAAGGACGTGCTCTGGCAGCCGGGCACCGACCATGCCGGCATCGCAACGCAAGCTGTGGTCGAGCGCCAGTTGATGGAGCGCCAGGAGAAAGGCAGCCGCGAACTCGGCCGCGAAGCGTTCATCCGACGCGTTTGGGAATGGAAGGCGGAATCGGGCGGCGCAATCCTCACGCAGCTCAAGCGGCTTGGAGCGTCGTGCGACTGGTCGCGTGAGCGCTTCACCATGGACCAGGGCCTGTCGCGCGCGGTGGCCAAGGTCTTCGTCGAACTTTATCGCGCCGGCCTCATCTACAAGGACAAGCGGCTGGTCAATTGGGACCCCAAGCTCAAGACCGCGATTTCCGATCTGGAAGTGGTGCAGGTGGAGACCAAAGGCCATCTGTGGCACCTGCGCTACCCTATCGAGGGCACGACTTTCGATCCGAATGATCCGTCGACCTTTATCGTCGTCGCCACGACGCGCCCGGAAACGATGCTGGGCGATACCGCGGTCGCCGTGCATCCGCGCAACGATGGGCTCAAGCATCTGATCGGCAAGCACGCGATCCTGCCGCTGGTCGGCCGCCGCATTCCGATCATCGGTGATGAATACGCCGACCCTGAGAAAGGCAGCGGCGCCGTGAAGATCACGCCGGCGCACGACTTCAACGATTTTGACGTCGGCCGCCGACACGATCTGCCGCTGGTCAACGTGCTCGACGTCGAGGGTAAGCTCGATCTCAAAGATAACGCGGCTTTCCTGCATGTCGTGTCGGCTTCTTCCGCGCTCAACGAGATATTGACGCTGCATGGTGCTGATCGTTTCGCCGCACGCAAAAGAATCGTCGAGCGGCTGGAAGCCGGCGGGCTATTGGAAAAGATCGAGCCGACGACGCACACGGTGCCGCACGGCGACCGCTCCGCGGCGGTGGTCGAGCCGTTCCTCACTGATCAATGGTACGTCGATGCCAAGACACTCGCGCAGCCGGCGATCGAGGTGGTGCGCCAGCACCGCACGGCGTTTGTGCCTGCGCAGTGGGAAGCGACCTTCTTCAACTGGATGGAGAACATCCAGCCCTGGTGCATCTCCCGGCAAATCTGGTGGGGTCACCAGATTCCGGCATGGTACGGACCCGACGGCAAAGTGTTCGTCGCTGAAAGCCAGGACGAGGCGGTTGCCGACGCGCTGGCGCACTACACAGACATCGAGGAGATCACCGTCGAGGAGGGGCACGATATCGCCGCCGATCCGGAGCGCCGCGCACACTTTGCCAATGAGTACCTGCGCCGCGACGAGGACGTACTCGACACCTGGTTCTCCTCGGCGCTGTGGCCGTTCTCGACGCTCGGCTGGCCCGACCAGACGCCGGAATTGAAACGCTATTATCCGACCAGCGTGCTGGTCACCGGCTTCGACATCATCTTCTTCTGGGTCGCGCGCATGATGATGATGGGACTGCACTTTATGAAAGAGGTGCCGTTCCGCACCGTCTATATCCACGCGCTTGTCCGCGACGAGCGCGGGCAGAAGATGTCGAAATCGAAAGGCAACGTCATCGATCCGCTAGCGCTCATCGATGAATACGGCGCCGACGCGCTTCGTTTCACGCTCGCGGCCATGGCCGCGCAGGGCCGCGACATCAAGCTCTCGGCGCAGCGGGTCGAAGGCTATCGCAATTTTGCGACCAAGCTCTGGAACGCCGCGCGCTTCGCGGGAATCAATGGCTGCGTCCGCGATCCTGACTTCGACCCGCGCCATCTCAACGTAACGCTCAACCGCTGGATCGTGCACGAGACGGCCAAGGCGGGGAGGGAGGTCACGGCGGCGCTCGAAGCCTACAAGTTCAACGAGGCGGCAGCCGCCATCTACCGCTTCGTCTGGAACATCTTCTGCGACTGGTATTTGGAGCTGGCAAAGCCCGTCCTCACCGGCGCCGATGGCGCCGCCAAGAATGAGACGCGCGCAACGGCCGCCTGGGCGCTCGACGAAATCCTCAAGCTGCTGCATCCGTTCATGCCGTTTGTAACCGAGGAACTGTGGCGCGTCACCGCTCTCTCCACTGTTCCCTTCCCCCTTGTGGGGGAGGGTAGGGAGGGCAGTGGTCCCGCGGAGGAGGCGGCAGCTTCACGCCCCTCTCCGTCTCTCCTCCACAAGGGGGGAGAGAGTAGACTTCTTCTCGCGCTTAGTGCTTGGCCCCTCCACGAAGGACTCGATGACGTTTCGGCCGAAGCCGAGATCGGCTGGGTCGTCGATCTTGTTACCGCGATCCGCTCAATTCGCTCCGAAATGAACATTCCGCCGGCGGCGCAGTTATCGCTGGTGCTCGCCGGCGCTTCGAGCAAGACGCGCGTCCGCGCAGGCCGCTGGTCGGAGTTCGTGCAGCGCCTCGCGCGCATTGCCGACATATCCTTCGCCGACACGGCACCGCAGGGCGCGGCACAGCTTGTCGTGCGCGGCGAGGTCGCTGCGTTGCCGCTTCAGGGCGTGATCGATCTTGCCGCCGAGCGCGCGCGTCTTGCCAAGGAAATGGCGAAGTGCGACGCCGATATCGCACGCGTCGATCAAAAGCTCGGTAATGCCGACTTTCTCAAGCGGGCGCCCGAGGACGTCGTCGAAGGCGAGCGCGAGAAGCGCGAGCAGGCGCAAGCGCGCAAGGCGAAGATCGCCGAGGCCCTGGAGCGGCTTCAGGGCGCGGCGTGATCACCGAGCAACGCTTTCATCAGGACTATTTCGTGGTGGCTTCCCGATCCTTGCCGGTTTCGCTTGCTCTCTTGTGGCTTGTCGGCAATGCGCTGCGGCTTTCCATCCTGGCGGTGCCGCCGGTGATTCCGGCACTGCGCGATGAGTTTCATCTCTCCGGCACCGATATCGGAGTCCTGACCGGCCTGCCGGTCATCCTGTTTGCTGCGGCGGCGCTCGTCGGCTCGCGCCTCGTCGCGCGCCTTGGTGCGGTGGCCGCCGCGGTGACCGGTCTCATGCTTGCGGCTTTAGGCTCCGCTCTTCGCGGCGCCGCATCCGAAGTGATGAGCCTTTTTGCCGCGACGGTCGTGATGGGGGCGGGCATCGCGGTCACTCAGCCGGCGATGCCGGCACTCGTGGGCTGCTGGTTGCCGCGTTACATCGGCCTCGGTACCGGCATCTACACGAACGGCTTGCTGGTCGGTGAAATCCTGCCGGTCGCGTTGTTTCCGATCTTGTTTCCCCTCCTCGGGGAAAGCTGGCGCGCGACATTTGTTTTCTGGGCGGCGCCGATCGTCGCGATCGCGCTGCTCGTCGTGACGATGGCGCCACGCGACCGTGGCACCGTCGTCAAGACCGCGGCACGCTGGTGGCCGGACTGGCCGCTTCGCGAAGTTCTGCGGGTCGGCTTTGTGTTCGCCGGCTCGAGCGCTTTGTATTTTGGCGCCAACGCGTTTCTGCCCGGCTACTTGAACGAGGTCGGCCATTCCGATCTCATCAGCCCGGCGCTCACGGCGCTTAATCTCGGCCAGCTTCCCGCTTCGCTTTGCCTCATCGCTTTCGCGCGGCAGTTGGAAGGCAAGGCTTGGCCGTTCGTGTTGGTGGGATTGCTGGCGCTCGCGAGCATCGCCGGAATAGTGGCGACGGCGGGCGCCTTGACCGTCGCGAGTGCCGCCGGATTTGGTTTTGCCGCGGGCGGCGCTTTTGCGCTGAGTCTGACTTTGCCGCCGCTATTGAGCACGCCGCAGGAGGTCGCCCGCGTGTCGGGTGCGATGTTCACGATCAGTTACAGCGGCGCGGTGGTCATCTCGGTGCTCAGTGGTGCGGTCTGGGATGTCGTCGGTTCTGCGCGCTTCGCATTCCTGCCGATCGCGTTCGCAACGTTGCCCTTGATTCTGCTGGTGCCGACCATCAGCTTTGACCGCAGGCCGAGCATCGCTGCGCAGGAGAAATGATCGCGATTGCCGAGGATCGTGTGACGTGCGCCCGGATCGCCGGGGGTTTACAACATCGCCGAAGACGACGGTGCAGTCGCAATCACAAAGGCGCGCGGCGAACTTGGCTTCGATCCGGCATTCAGGCTCCCGGCCTGACCGGCGAGGCGAATGGCTTGCTGAGAAAACGTGAGCCCTTCAGGCCGTAGCGCCACGGCTCGTCGACGGCCTTGGTGATACCGATCCGCGGTCCGGCGGTAATCTCGGCTGCGTCCGTGCGCGCGAAAAGCTCAAAGGGAGGGGCATCCAGCGCGAGGCCATTATGGGCGCCGGTGATGCCCAAGGCCTCGCAGAGCCGGCCGGGGCCGGCGCAGAGAAGCCGCTCCTCGGCCACACCCCGCCGCCGACGCATGGCGGCAAGGCCGACGGTGGGCTTGATCGCGCGAACAAGCACGGCGCTGGCGGAGCCGGGCGGCTCGCACACAAAGTTCAGGCACCAGTGGATGCCGTAGGAGCGATAAACATAGGCATAGCCGGGCGGGCCGAACATGACGGCGTTACGCCTGGTCGGCCCGCGAAAGCTGTGTGCTGCGGGGTCGGTGTGGTGATAGGCCTCGACTTCGACGATAAGCCCACCGACGCCTTTGAACAGCAGCGTTGCTCCGATCAGATCGGGAGCGACCGCATGCACGCTGCGGCCGAAGAAGGCTCGCGCCAGGGGATTCAGCATGGCGGATCGTCGCAGGCGGCACGTCGATGGTAAATCGCGAGTTAATCGAAAAGACGCCGCGACATGAATCTGTGGCCCTGGTGCAACAGCCTTGGAACATTTTGTTCATCCGTGCCGGAGTGACCCAAAGCGCCGCTTTTTAGCCATAGGATTTTTCGACATCGATAGGCGCGACGGCCGATCGGTCTAACCGTTACGGCGCTTTCGATTTTCAAGGCTGCTTGGCCCTGAATCGAAAAATGGGAGGGGGGCGAGGGGGCCGCGTTGGCCCGCAAGAGTTCGATGGATGCCAAGACGAACCTGAAATTGAGGCTGCCCAGCCGCCACGCCACCGAGGGGCCGGAACGAGCGCCGCATCGCGCGTTCTATTACGCGATGGGCTTGACGAGCGAGCAGATCCATCAGCCGTTCGTCGGCGTTGCGACCTGCTGGAATGAAGCCGCGCCCTGCAACATTGCGCTGATGCGGCAGGCTCAGGCGGTCAAGCGGGGGGTCGCCACGGTGGGCGCCACTCCGCGCGAGTTCTGCACCATCACCGTGACCGATGGCATCGCCATGGGCCATGCCGGCATGAAATCATCGCTGCCTTCGCGCGAAGTCATCGCCGACTCGATCGAATTGAGCGTGCGCGGCCATTCCTACGACGCGCTCGTCGGCGTAGCCGGCTGCGACAAGTCGCAGCCGGGCATGATGATGGCAATGTGCCGACTCAACGTACCGTCGATTTTCATCTATGGCGGCTCGATTTTGCCCGGCACTTTCAAAGGCAAGCCGGTAACCATTCAAGACGTGTATGAAGCCGTCGGCAGGCACTCGATCGGCGCAATGTCCGACGCCGATCTCGACGTGCTCGAACAGAACGCCTGCCCCTCGGCCGGAGCCTGCGGCGCGCAGTTTACGGCCAACACGATGGCCACGGTGTCGGAAGCGATCGGGCTGGCGCTGCCCTATTCGGCAGGCGCGCCGGCGCCCTACGAAATCCGTGACAAATTCTGCATGCTCGCCGGCGAGATGATCATGGAGCTGATCGTCAAGAACGTCCGTCCGCGCGATATTATTACCCGCAAGGCGCTGGAGAATGCCGCGGCCGTGGTCGCCGCCACCGGGGGGTCGACCAATGCTGCCCTGCACCTGCCGGCCATCGCCAACGAATGCGGCGTCGACTTCGATCTCTTCGACGTGGCCGAGGTCTTCAAAAGAACACCATATATCGCCGATTTGAAACCGTCCGGTCGCTATGTCGCCAAAGACTTGTTCGAAGCTGGCGGCGTTCCGCTTTTGTTGAAGACGCTCCTCGACCACGGCTTCCTGCATGGCGAGTGCCTGACGGTGACCGGCCGAACCATGGCCGAGAACCTCAAATCGGTGAAGTGGAATAACGACCAGGACGTCGTGCGTCCGGCCAATAAACCGATCCAGCCCACCGGCGGCGTCATCGGACTTAAAGGCAATCTCGCGCCTGAGGGCGCGATCGTTAAGGTTGCCGGGATGGAGCGCTTGCGTTTCTCCGGGCCAGCGCGCTGTTTCGACGGAGAAGAGGCCTGCTTCGAGGCGGTGAAGAACAAAAAATACAAGGAAGGCGAAGTGCTGGTTATTCGCTACGAGGGGCCCAAGGGCGGGCCCGGCATGCGCGAAATGCTGGCAACGACTGCGGCGCTCTACGGCCAGGGCATGGGCGGCAAGGTCGCGCTGATCACGGACGGGCGGTTCTCAGGCGCCACGCGCGGCTTCTGCGTCGGCCATGTCGGACCGGAAGCGGCGCTCGGCGGGCCGATTGCGCTTCTGCGCGACGGCGACATCATCGAGCTCGATGCCGAGAAGGATACGCTCGACGTTAAGCTGACGAAGAGCGAGCTCGATCAGCGGGCAAAAGAATGGAAGCCGCGGGCGAACGAGTACACCTCCGGCTATTTGTGGAAATACGCGCAACAAGTTGGCTCGGCGCGCAGCGGCGCCATCACCCATCCCGGCGCGACGGTCGAGAAGGCGTGTTATGCGGACATCTAAGCGGATAGTCGCAGCCGCCGGAGGCGGGTTTCTGGTCGCCGCCATTTGCGGGCTCGGGCTCGGCATTTTCGCCGGGCCGACGCTCGCCTTTGACGGGACAACTCCGAGCACCGCTTCGCTCACGCCGGGCGACGGATTGCGCGGACCGGCCGGCGCGGCAGATGGCGCAGAGAAGGCAAAGGCGCTGACCGCGCTGGAATACGCCGCCGATCAGGGGCATCTCGCCGCTCAATGGAAAGTCGGCCGCATGTATGCGGTCGGCGACGGGGTTCCCCAGGACGATCAGCGCGCGTTCGTTTACTTCAGTCAGATCGCCAACACGCATCCGGATGAACCTCCGGGTACCGCTCAGGCGCGCATCGTGGCCGATGCATTCGTCGCGCTCGGGCACTACTACCTCAAGGGCATTCCCAATTCGACGGTAACGCCGGATGCGACGCGCGCGCGCGAGATGTTCGCTTACGCGGCGTCCTATTTCGGAGATGCCAACGCGCAGTACCAGCTTGGTCGTCTTTATCTCGACGGCACGCCGAGCGATCCGCACCAGGCAGCGCGTTGGTTCCAGCTCGCTGCGACGAAGGGCGACTGCCGCGCCGAGGCGGTGTTGGGCGACATGCTGTTCCAAGGTCAAAAGATGCCACGGCAGGCTGCGCGCGGCCTGATGTGGCTCACCCTTGGCCGCGATTGCGCCGGCGCGGACGAAGGCTGGATCAAGCCGCTTTACGACAACGCCTTCCGTCGCGCCAGCGACGACGAGCGGGCCATGGCGCTCGTCTACCTCGAAGGTTGGCTCAAAGGCCGCAGGGATTAGAGTAGATCCGGAAAAGGCCCGCCTCGGGACTCGATCGGGAGCGGAAACCGGTTTTACGAAAACATCGCGCTCTATCAGAATATTAGAGCGACAATCGCTTCGATCTGAAACGATTACACGCCGGGCCGTGCGATTGACGCGGCTTAAGTCCGTGAGCAGAAGCTCTCACAGATTGTAAACCGCGCGAAAGCCTCCCCAGTGCTGACCGAAGACGCGAACCGGCGCATTGATCTCGCGCATCATGATGGTAACGCCGTTTCCCATTTCGCGCGGATAAACCTGAATGAGGTAGGGACGCACGTTGCGCGCCGCAGCAAGGCCCGCGCGATCGTCGAAGATCCAACGATTGCGCGAGTTTGCCGTGTTCCAAGCCTTTTCGCCGGGGCGCTGCGGCAGAGAATACCGGCGATTATGAACGGGCAAGTAACCGTTTCTGTCGACCGTCACGCACAATCTCATGCGCGAGTCGCCGGCAAGAAACGCCTCCTGTATCGGCCCCACCACTTCCTCGACAGCCGAAAGAAAGCGCGTGCGGTATTGTACCGGATCGGTTCCCTCGATCGGAATGTAATTGTTGTCGAATAAATCTTCCTGCGTTAGTTTCCCCCGCTCCACCAGTCCTTCGAGCGCGCGGGAGATTTCGTTTGCGACGTCGATCGTTCGCGAGATGACTTCGCGGTTTTCCTCACGGATCGCCGCGAGCTTGCGCTCCAACTGGGCACGGGCGGTCGAACCCATTTCCAAGAATTCAAGATGCAGTCCGAGCTGCGTCCTGTTGGCGACGCGAACGCGCGTCACGCCGATGCCGTCGATCTTGGCCTGCAAGATAGTGCCCGGCGCAATCGGCGGCATGTTTTCGGCGCGAACGAGCGTGCCGCCTTCGGAAATGTCCGAGGTCTGGCCGTAAATGACGGCGTCGTCGGTATGCAGCTCGACGCCGACTTCGCACGGCAAACGGTCGTGTCGCCGGCGATCCCCGGCCACGCTTTGCCGCAGGAACATCGTCACCCGCATTTTCAGCTTTTCGGCAAGTTCGATAACGCTCTTGCCGTTTTGTTCCACCGATTTGCCGCGCGCTGTTGCACTTCCTGCCGCGTCGCGAATTTCCGCCGCGCCTTCGGTTACCGCTTCGGTAAAGTGCAAAGTTTCGTTGGCGTTGCGGGCCACCGCCGTCGTCGCGCTGTTCTGTTGCTCCACCGCCGAGGCCACATTGCCGAACAGGGGCTGCAGGACGTTAATCACGTCAGTAATCCGCAGCACTGCCTCGAAGCAGGTGGCGGCGTCGCTCTGCAACACGTCGATTTTCTGAGCGATTTCTTCGGTGGCCTTTTGCGTCTCCTGCGAAAGCTTCTTGACTTCCGAGGCAACTACTGCAAATCCGCGGCCGGCGTCACCCGCCCGCGCGGCCTCGATCGTTGCGTTTAATGCAAGCAAATTAGTTTGCCGCGCAACCGTCGAAATCAGGCTCAACACGTGGCCTATTTGCGTTGATGATTTTTTCAATCCTTCCACGCCGCGTCCGGCCAGCGTTGCGGATTCGCTTGCTTCGCGGGTGAGGTCATCGGCTTTGCGCACTTGGTAGCCGATGTCGTCCGAGGAGCGTGCGAGTTCCTCGATCGCCGCTGCAAGCTGCGTCTGGTTGCGGCTGGCGGTGCCGGCGTGCGCCACCAGGTTATCCATCTTCTGCGTAATTCTATCGGTAGCGGCGGCCGACTCTTCGGCTTCATGGCAAACGAGCTCGCAGGCGCGGTGCACCGCGCCGATCATGACGCTAAGATCGGATTCCAGAAGATTGATGGTTTCGCGGATGCGGCTGACTTTTATTATCTGATCCGCGGAGCTTTGTCCCGGCGACGATTTCTCTTCGCCGTTTGTTGTTTGTTCAGCGTGCTCCGTTCGCTCTATTTGATCGGCGCGTTCCGCTCGCTTTAAGGAGAGCCATTGCATTCGATTTTGTAGGTTCGATATCTCGAGATAATTTGCTGACGCATAGCTCGATAACCAATACAAATCTGGAACGCGCAGCGTGAAAATTTAGTTAAATGCGCAAGCTGATACCATCGCGGTTAAACTGTCCCGCGAATGGTCGAAAAACTGTCGCTATTTTGTTTGTTCGATCGCCAAATCAAGCCACACGGGCACATGGTCGGACGGTTTCTCCCAACTGCGCACGTGGCGGTCGATGCCGACGTCGGTAATCTGATCCGCTGCCTGCGGCGACAATAACAGGTGATCGATGCGGATGCCGTTGTTCTTCTGCCAAGCGCCGGCCTGATAATCCCAGAACGTGTAGAGACCGCCGTCCTCGCTTACCATGCGAACGGCATCGCTCAGCCCGAGATTGAGAAGCGCGCGATACTCGGAGCGCGTGCGCGGCAGGAACAGCGCGTCGCCGAGCCAGGCCTGCGGATTGCGCGCGTCGGCGGCGGTCGGGATGACGTTGAAATCGCCAGCGAGCACCAGCGGTTCGCCGAGCGACAGCCGTTCCCGGGCATAGGCGGTCAGCCGTTTCATCCAACCGATTTTGTATGAATATTTTTCAGTATCCGGTGGATTGCCGTTGGGCAGATAGATGCTGGCGATCCGCAGCGCACCGCGTGTCGTCGATAGCACCGCCTCGATAAAACGCGCGTGGTCGTCAGTATGATCGCCGGGCAAGCCGTTGCTGATTTCGTCGAACGGAAATTTCGAGAGCAGCGCCACGCCGTTGAACGTCTTTTGTCCATGGACGGCGAGGTTATAGCCGAGCGCCTCGAAGGGCTCGCGCGGGAAGGCGTCATCGACGCACTTTGTCTCTTGCAGACACACAATGTCCGGTTTGCGCTCGGCAAGCCAGGTAAGCGCGCAATCAAGGCGCTGCTTGATCGAGTTGACGTTCCACGTGGCGATGCGCACGGCTTCGAAATACCTCGGCTAAAATGGAATTTACGCTCTCGTACGTTGAGTGATGCGGCTTTATCTAAGGTGCCGGACCGCTATTTTCAGATTTGCATTACAACGCGAAGCTAGTGCCGCAACCGCAGGAAGCGGTGGCGTTCGGATTGTGCACCTTGAAAGCCGATCCGATCAGGTCGTCGGCAAAGTCGATTTCCGAACCGGCCATGTAATTGAGCGAGATGGGATCGATCAGCACCATGGCGCCCGCGCGCTCGATCACGACATCGTCCTCGGCCCTGGCGCGATCGGTGCTGAATTTGTATTGGAAGCCCGAGCAGCCGCCACCCTCGACGCTGACGCGCAGCATCGTGCCCGCCGGTTCCTGGCTGAGGATCTCGCCGATCCTGCGCGCGGCGCGTTCGGTTAAGGTGACATTGGCGGTCATAAGGCCTCGCGCAACGATTGCCACGGCATCACCTGGATAGTTAAGTGCGGCAAGGGCCGAGGTCAATTATCCAGGTTTTCAAATCCGCCGCACGGGAGGGTCGGGCAAATCGATGGCGATGAGCGCGACAAAGCTTCTTGCGGCGTACGCGTGCGACCCGGAGCGAAGCCGCGGGCGGCTGCATCCGGAGCCCGCCAGCAAAGGCCGCAGTCCCTTTCGCCGCGATTGCGATCGCATCATCCATTCGACGGCCTTTCGCCGCCTCAAGCACAAGACTCAGGTCTTCGTTTTCGACGAGGGCGACCATTACCGCACGCGGCTCACCCATACCCTCGAAGTCGCCCAGGTCGCACGTGCGCTGGCAAGGGCGCTTCGCCTCGACGAAGATCTCGCTGAAGCGCTGGCGCTCGCCCACGATCTCGGCCATCCGCCGTTCGGGCATGCCGGCGAGCGGGCGCTCGACGAATGCCTGCGCATTGTCGGCGGGTTCGATCACAACGCGCAAACGTTGCGGGTCGTCACCGCGCTAGAGCGCCGCTACCCGACCTTCGACGGCCTCAACCTGACCTGGGAGACCCTGGAAGGCCTGATCAAGCATAACGGCCCGCTCACCGACCGGGAGGGAAAACCGCTCGACCGCTACCGCGTTCACGGCATTCCCGAAACGATCCGGCAATATGTTGAGGTTCAGGACCTGGAATTGTGGAGCTTCCCGAGCGTCGAGGCGCAGGTCGCAGCGTTCGCCGACGATATCGCCTACGACGCCCACGACATCGACGACGGCTTGCGCGCCGAGTTGTTCAGCCTCGACGACATCGCCACCGTTGCGCTCGCCGGAAAAATCATCGCCGACATCCGCGCAGGCTTTCCCGGGCTCGATTCCGGACGCTTGGTGCACGAGTTCGTCCGCCGGCTGATCGGCCTTCTGATCGAGGACGTGATTGCCGAGACCGGGCGTCGACTTGCCGCATTGGCGCCGTGCTCGGCCGAGGACGTGCGCCGGGCAGCATCGGCGGTCGTCGCATTTTCACCGGAGATGGCCGAGGCTGAAAATGTCATCAAGGGTTTTCTTAAGACGCGCATGTATCGTCACGCGCGGGTCCAGCGTGTCATGACCGAGGCGGCCCGCGTCGTCCGCGACCTCTTTGCCCGCTACAGCGCCAATCCCGACGACCTCCCGGCAGAATGGCGGGAAGGGCTTTCCGGCCTGGACCAGTCGGCACGCGCCCGCCGCATTGCCGACTTCATCGCCGGCATGACCGATCGCTACGCGCTTGCGGAACATGCGCGGCTTTTTGACTCGACGCCGGAATTGCGTTAGGCGCGGCGCTCCGGCATGGGTGCCACGTCGTCGATTGCTCATGATTGCACACAATATTTTCGCCGAGATGCTCGATCGCGTTCATCTTGCGAGCAATGAGCTGAAAGCAGCCGGCGTCTTGCCGGCCGGCATCGATCTATCGCGGATGACCGTCGAACCGCCTCGCGATGTAGCCCACGGCGACATGGCGACCAACGTCGCCATGGTGCTGGCCAAGGACGCCGGCAGGAAGCCGCGCGAGCTTGCCGAAGCTTATGCCCAAAAGCTCCGCGCGGACGACTTGATCGCCAAGGTCGAGATCGCGGGGCCGGGATTCATCAACCTTACGCTCAAGCCTTCCGCCTGGATCACGATGTTGCGCACGGCGGTCGAGCTTGGTCCGCGTTTTGGCAAGAGCGATGTCGGGCAGGGCACGCCGGTCAACGTCGAATATGTCTCAGTGAATCCCACCGGGCCGATGCATGTCGGCCATGGCCGCAGCGCTGTCTTCGGCGATGCATTGGCGAGCCTGCTCGCTTTTACCGGCTTTGCGGTGACGCGCGAATACTACGTCAACGATGCCGGCGCGCAGGTCGATGTGCTGGCGCAGTCGGCCTATCTGCGCTACCGCGAGGCCTTGGGCCAGGACATCGGTGCAATTCCCAAGGGGCTTTATCCCGCCGAATACCTCAAGCCGGTCGGGAAGGCGCTCGCGGCGGAATTCGACGATGCCCTGATCAGGCAGCCCGAAAACGAATGGCTGTCGATCGTACGCGCGAAAGCGATCGAGATCATGATGACGATGGTCCGCGCCGATCTTGCCGCGCTCAACATCACCCACGATGTTTTCTATTCCGAGCGTTCGCTTGTGCATGGCGACATTGATCTCGTCGCTGCAACGATCGATTGGCTGCGTGAGCGTGGATTCGTTTACGAGGGACGGCTGCCGCCGCCGAAGGGCGCGCCAGTCGAAGATTGGGAAGACCGCGAGCAGACGCTGTTTCGCTCCACCGCCTTCGGTGACGATGTCGACCGTCCGTTGAAGAAGTCCGACGGCTCCTACACCTATTTTGCGTCCGACATCGCCTAT
>Ga0187784_10000812_pt1 | contig 23867 bp, 17 predicted proteins | sample 1015_SJ02_MP15_2_FD_132964 | JGI IMG/M metagenome (GOLD analysis project Ga0187784, IMG submission 132964) | Tropical peat soil microbial communities from peatlands in Department of Meta, Colombia - 1015_SJ02_MP15_20_MG | ecosystem: Environmental > Terrestrial > Soil > Wetlands > Peat | place... | reverse complement strand
GCCAAGCGCCTTAAGACTCTCAGAGGTCTGACGCCCTATGAGCACATCTGCAAAGTCTGGACGACCCAGCCAAATCGGTTCAAGCTAAATCCGCTTCACCACACTGTGGGACTGAACACCTAGCCTGTGGAGCGCCCCGTTATCGCCCTCAACGAGGTCTTATCTGAGCTGCCTGTGACGGCTGCGCCGCCGACAGGACTAGCGTTTTTTGCGACGACTTCCGTTCAGAGATTGTCCAGAAGGGACTTCTCTCAAGAAATGAAACTCATACTTTAATAAAATTGAGTGCTACTACGAACCGTTCCTTACAAGGATATGAGTTAAAGACGTCAATGTAAGTGTGCAAATCGCACGGTTGGGCAATTACGGCGGCACCATGATACTGACCGATGCGGCAGAAGCTCCTAACCAATCGCTGTTGACCAATCCGCACCATACATGAGTGGGCGCCCAACCGCGACTCGAAATTTTGGCTACAACTGCCAGTCGATACGTGAAGAGTGGGCGCGACAAGGGGGGTGCGTGTTTATAGCGACCGATAAACCGGCTCGGGCCGAGAGCGGGCTAGCCGCCCTGGTGCTCTTGCTGCGATTTCATGGCATCGGCGCCGACGCCGAACAGATTCGCCATCGTTTCGGCAACGGCGTCGGCGTGGCGGAGATGCTGCGCTGCGCCAAGGAATTCGGACTCAAGGCGCGGACTTTTCGATCGAACTGGCAGCGGCTTGCCAAGACGCCGCTGCCCGGCATCGCGATGTTGCGCGACGGCGGCTGTCTCATCGTTGGCAAAGCGAGCGAGAACCAGGTTCTCGTGCAAAATCCCGTATCGTCCCGGCCCATCTTCATGTCGCGCTCGGAATTCGAAGCGGCGTGGGACGGCCGCCTGGTGTTGATGTCGTCCCGCGCGGGACTGGTCGAGCTTTCGCGGCGCTTCGGTATCGGCTGGTTTCTCGGCGCCATCCACAAGTATCGCTATCTGCTCGGCGAGGTTCTCGTTGCCTCTTTCTTCCTCCAGCTGTTTGCTCTCGTCTCGCCCCTCTTCTTTCAGGTCGTCATCGACAAGGTACTGGTCAGCCGTACGTTGAGCACGCTCGACGTGCTGGTCATTGGGCTCGTCACCATTTCGGTATTCGAGACAATCCTCGGCATTTTGCGCACTTATCTCTTCTCGCATACGACGAACCGCATCGATGTCGAACTCGGTGCACGGCTGTTCCGTCATCTCCTGGCACTGCCGCTCGCCTATTTCCAAGCGCGCCGGGTCGGCGATTCCGTGGCGCGCGTACGCGAGCTTGAGAATATTCGCAACTTCCTCACCAGTTCGGCATTGACGCTGGTGATCGATCTTTTCTTTACCTTCGTCTTTCTGGCGGTAATGTTCCTCTACTCTCCATTGCTCAGCGCGATAGTGCTTGCCGCCTTTCCAATTTATTTCGGCATCTCGGCAGCGGCGACGCCGCGTCTTCGCCAAGAGCTTGACGGGAAATTCGCGCGCGGCGCCGAGAACCAGGCCTTTCTGGTGGAAAGCGTGACCGGCGTTGAAACGCTCAAGGCCATGGCGGTCGAGCCGCAGATGCAGCGCCGCTGGGAGGAGCAGCTCGCCGCCTACGTCGCCGCGAGCTTTCGAGTCATCAGTCTGAGCAACACGGCGAGCCAAGCCGTCCAACTGGTTAGCAAGCTTGTCACCGCCGGAATCCTTTATTTCGGCGCCAAGCTCGTGGTCGACGGCTCGCTGACCGTAGGTGAGCTGGTGGCCTTCAACATCCTGACCGGGCGCGTCAACACGCCGGTGCTGCGCTTGGCGCAGATGTGGCAGGATTTTCACCAAGCCCGCCTCTCGGTGGCACGCCTCGGCGACATCCTCAACACACCAGCCGAGCCGACCTTCAATCCCGGCCGCGCCGCGCTGCCGGCGATCCGCGGCGACGTCGCCTTCGAGCATGTCACCTTTCGCTATCGCATCGACGGGCCGCAGGTGCTGCGCGACGTCAGCTTCAGCGTGCCGGCCGGCCAGGTGGTCGGCATTGTCGGCCAATCGGGATCCGGCAAGAGCACGCTGGCCAAACTCATCCAGCGCCTTTACGTCCCCGAGAGCGGCCGCGTACTAGTCGATGGCGTCGATCTCGCCATGGTGGACACCACGTGGTTGCGCCGCCAGTTGGGCATCGTGCTGCAGGAGAATATTCTGTTCAATCGCTCGATCCGCGACAACATTGCGCTCGCCGAGCCGGGTACACCGATGGAGCGGATCATTGTCGCAGCGAAGCTCGCCGGCGCCCACGATTTCATCCTGGAGCTGCCCGAGGGTTACGACGCCGTCGTCGGTGAGCGCGGCGGCAGCCTTTCGGGCGGTCAGCGCCAGCGCATTGCCATCGCTCGCGCGCTCCTGAGCGAGCCGCGCATCTTGATTTTCGACGAAGCGACAAGCGCGCTCGACTATGAAAGCGAGCGGATCATCCAGCAGAACATGGCGCAGATCGCCAAAGGGCGCACGGTCTTTGTCGTCGCGCACCGGCTGTCCACCGTTCGCTTTGCCGACCGCATCCTGACGCTCGACCGCGGGCGCCTGATCGAGGACGGCACGCACGACGAGCTGGTGCGGGCGGGCGGCCGTTACGCGGCGCTTTGTCGAATGCAGAGCGGCATCCATGAAGTCGGCTAAGGCCGCGATCGCGGCGACGAAGAACATCATCTCCTTTCCGGCGACGGAGCAACGCCGCGACAGGGATGAGCTTGCCTTCCTGCCGGCGGCCCTGGAGATCGTCGAGACGCCGCCCTCGCCGATCGGTCGGGCAATCGGTGCGACCATCGTCTCGCTGTTTTGTCTGGCGTTGATTTGGGCGTTCTTCGGACAAGTCGATGTCGTCGCATCCGCGACCGGCAAAGTGGTCCCCAGCGGACGCGTCAAGCTCATTCAGCCGTTCGAAACCGGCGTGATACGCGCCATTCACGTGCGCGACGGCCAGAGCGTCAAGGCGGGTGACGTGCTGATCGAGCTCGATCCTACCATGACCGCGGCAGAACAGGCGCATATCAGAAGCGACCTCATAGCCGCGCAACTCGACATCGCCCGGCTGCGCGCGGCGCTGAGCGACGGCGACGATCCGCAAGCCGTGTTTCAACCGCCCCCGCTCGCAAGCGCTGACCTGATAACCATGCAACGGCAGTTCTTGGCAAGGCAGACCGAGGAATATCGCGCCAAGCTTGCCTCGCTCGATCGTCAACGGTTGCAGAAGGAGGCCGAAAGCGGAACGGTTGCGGCGATGATCGCCAAGCTCGAAGCCTCAGAACCCATCATTCAGCAGCGGGTCGACATCTTGAAGACGCTGGCCGACAAGGGACTCGGTTCGAAACTGACGTATCTGGAGTCGATGCAAGCCTTGACTGAAAATCAAAAGGAACTCGGTGTGCAAAAAAGCCGGCTTGACGAGGCCGACGCGGCGTTGGCGGCGATCGTCGAGCGGCGTGCCGAGGAAGCCGCCGAATTTCGCCGTACGCTCTTTGGCGAGCTTTCCGAGGCGGAGCGAAAGACCGCCGGCCTCAGCGTCGACTTGGTAAAGGCCGAGGAGCGAACCAAACTTCGGCAGTTGACCGCTCCGGTCGACGGCGTCGTGCAGCAGCTCTCGGTTCACACGGTGGGCGGCGTGGTGACGCCGGCGCAGCAGCTGGCCGTAGTGGTGCCCTCCGACGCCGCGCTCGAGGTCGAAGCGATGATCTCGAACCGGGACATCGGTTTTGTTCACGTCGGCCAAGAGGCGCAGATTAAGGTCGATACGTTCAACTTCACCCGTTACGGGCTGTTGCATGGTCGAGTTTTGAGTATGTCGCAAGACGCGATCGTCCGCGACGCTCCGGCCGATAATGCAAAGTCAAAAGAGCTAGGCGCCGAAAGCACAAGCAGCGAGCCCAAAGGTCAGGAGCTCAGTTATGCCGCGCGCGTGTCGCTCGACCGGACGCAAATCCAGGTGGACGACACGCTCGCCAACCTTGCGCCCGGCATGGCCCTGACCGTGGAGATCAAGACCGGCGCACGCAGCATTCTCAGCTATCTGCTGTCGCCGTTGATGAAATACAGACACGATGCTCTGCGCGAGCGATAAAGCGCGGCAAGCCCTTTGCTGAGCGGCGTCTATTCGAAATCATCCGATGTCCGGCACGGAAAAAAGGAATTCAATTTGTGGCGGCAGCAAGGCAGAGTGTGCGATGTATGGCGGGTATAACTTCGCCGCTTGGTCTTGAATTCCGTTTGAGACTCGCTCCATCCTCGTTTGCGGGGAACTGCTTCTAGTCATTGCGCTCCAGTACCCAGGGGGTGGGAATGGGACCTTTTTGGCTGGGCGTTATTGTCGCGCTTGTACCCTCGGCCCTGCTTATCGGATGGCTCGCTTGGCACGGTGGCGTGTTTCACAAGCAAACAAGCAAGGCCGGCGATCAATCAACGAACGGTCTTTGACGCGGCGTCGACCGGACCTTGGATCGGTTTCGCGGCGGACGGTTGAGCCTCCGCATGCGAGGTGGCTCGGTCGCATGACTGCACTGCCATCCCGCGGCGTCGGTCGACTTTCGAGCACCATCGCCATCATGCCATCATGCCGCAGCGAACCCTGCCGGCGATCGGATGCGATGTTTCGTGCACGTCTCGGCAAGTCACCAACGGCTGCAAACGGGAACCCGATGACGACGCCGTCCGTGCCGAGTCCCCTTTTGTGTAGCGGACGGTTACGTTATGGTTAACAAGCGACCTGCCGTTGATTGGTGTCATTTTTGCTAGAATGAGACTGATCAAGCGGTCTGCAGATGTCCGCGACGATCTTCAAAATGCTGGCGAAAAGCCAGCCGAACCAGTGATTTGCGGTCGCGGTTGACGACTAAAAATATGGGCAATCGCGCCCTTATTGCCGGTAACGAAGCCGTCGTTTTCGTCCGACAGCGACAGGAGCCATTCAGTAGCGTCGTGGGCAGTTTGATGTTGCAACTCACCAAAACACCGATCGGCATTGGCGGCGGCCCATCCAGCCCGCTTCACATCGCTTCACCCGCCGAACTGATCAAATCCTTTACCACCTTCGTCCGGCGGCAATTGCCGATCATCTTATTCTTCACACTGCTGAGCACCGGTCTTGGCGTGGTCTACGTGCTCACGGCACCGCCAATGTATACGGCGCAGACGTCGATGATCATCGACACCCGCAAGCTTCAGCTGTTTCAAAAGCAGGAGCCAGCTTCCGGCAGCACCTTGATCGACAGCGCCATGGTGGACAGCGAGGTCGAGATGCTGAAATCGGAGAATGTCAGCCTCGCGGTGATCAAACGGTTCCATCTGGCGGAAGATCCGGAATTCGTCGGCAGGGCCGGCGGTCTCTTTCCGGCGATAATCGGGTTGATTTCCAACTTGTTTGATCATGGAGCGCCGCTGTCCGAGTACGATCGCGTGCGGCGCGCTGCTACGGTATTCGCCGATCGGCTGACGGTGAAGAGAGTAGGATTCAGCTATATAATTCAAATCAGCTTTCAATCGCTGGACCCGCAACGGGCCGCCGACATCGCCGACGCCGTTGCCAACGCTTACATTGTTGATCAGCTCGAGGCCAAGTTTCAGGCGGCGCGTCAGGCCGGCGGTTGGCTGCAGGACCGTTTGCGAGAACTGCGCGAGCAGGCGTCAACGGCGGAGCGCGCCGTTGTCGAGTTCAAAGCAAAAAATAACATCGTCAATACCGGCGGAACGGACAAGCGGCTTGTCGCCGAGCAGCAGGTTGCCGAACTCAACAGCCAGCTTGTGATCGCGCGCGCACAGGTATCGGAGTCCCGTGCGCGCCTTGACCGAATTCAAGCGGTTCTTCGTGCCGACTCGCCCGACGCCACCGTCGACGCGACCGTGGCCGACACCCTGAAAAATGACGTTATCACCAAGTTACGTTCGCAATATCTCACCCTCGCCGAACGCGAGGCTGATTGGTCGAGGCGCTACGGCAGCGATCATCTCGCCGTAACGAACCTTCGCAGCCAGATGAGCGAGATCAAAAACTCCATTCTCGACGAACTTCGGCGCATCGCCGAATCCTATCGGAGCGACTACGAGATCGCCAAGCAGCGCGAGGCCGGCATCAAGCAGGAGCTCGCGCTGGCCGTGACCCAATCGCAGGTGGTGGATCGGGCGCAAGTCGAGTTGAGCGAGCTGGAGAGCAATGCCCAGAGCTATCGCACGCTGTACGACGATTTCCTCCAGCGTTACACGGAATCAGTTCAGCAGCAGTCGTTTCCGATTACCGAGGCGCGCGTCGTTACGCCGGCCGCGCGCCCGCTTACGAAAAGTCATCCCCGGACTCTTTTGGTGCTGTTGATCTCGACCTCGGGCGGGATCGTCCTGGGACTGATGATTGGGCACCTGCGCGACTTGACCGATCGCGTGTTCAGGACCCGCGATCAAGTCGAGCAGCTGTTGGCGCTGGATTGTCTGGCGACCGTGCCGAACATAAAGACGGTCACGCCGAAACGCGACTCATCGCCCGCGCTGAAGATCAAGGTTGAGCCGATCGAACCGGCAGCCGATCCGCCGGCGACCGCGGATGTCAACGTCGACGAGCCGGCGGACAATCCATCGCCCGTTACAGAGCCGGCCGCCGAGTCGTCCGACCGCAGGATCATCGCGCGCATGGATGATCTGCTGTGGCAGGTGGTGGATTTTCCGCTGTCGCCGTACGCCGAGGCGATCCGCTCGGTCAAGATGGCCGCGGATCTCACTGGAGCGAGAGTTTCAAAGAAGATCCGTCGGCCAAAAAAGGTGCTGGGAATTACCTCGAGCTCACCCAATGAAGGCAAGTCCACGATCGCGGCTTCGCTCGCACAACTGATATCCCATTCCGGCAAGCGGGTCATCCTGGTTGATTGTGACCTGCGCGCCCCGCGGCTTACGCGCATGATGGCGCCGGACGCCAAGGCCGGACTTCTCGAAGTGACGTCCGGCGACGCATCCCTCAACGACGTCGTCTGGACCGACAATTCCGGGAAATTAAGCTTCCTCCCCGCCGTCGGAACGCGCATCCCGCATACGGCCGAAATCCTCGGGGCGGATGAAATACGAACCCTGTTCGAACAACTGCGCGGAATCTACGACTACATCATCGTGGATTTAACGCCGCTCGTGCCGATAATCGACGTCCGCGCAACCGAAGGATTGATCGATTACTACATCTTCGTCGTCGAATGGGGACGTACCAAGATCGATCTGGTCCAACGATCGCTCAAGGAAGCGGCGGGTATCTACAATAAAATCCTCGGCGTCGTACTCAACAAGGTCGATAGCAGCGAATTGAAACGCTACGAGGGGTACGGCAGCTACGACCACGACAAATATTACCGTCGCTAGGCCGCAGGCATCGGACGGCCGATCGGATCGGTGCGCAATCGTTTCAGATTGAACCGATTGTCGCTCGCATTATATCGGTTCGGCTTTCGCCGGCGAACAAGTCCGGGGCACGCTTTTGCCCTATTTGCTCCATTGCGGTTCACGATCAGCCTCGACCGCGGCGGCCGATGGCGTCGGTTTGAGCGGCAGCAGCCTGAACGCCAGCACCTCGGTTTGATATCGCGTCGCCAATAAGTAGGCGAGCGAATCCCCCAAGACGAAAGCAAAAGCGAAAATCGTCACGACTGCAGCCACCACAGTCGACTTATACCAGCCGGGCTGAAGCCAGTCGGCGTCGGTCAACGCGGCTTTCAATGGTTGCAGTCCCCACCATAAAGTGCAGGCCAGGGCCCAGACGATCGTCGTCGAATACGGAGCATTATTGAGTCCGAAGAAGATCGGCCCCAATGACGACAGAACGATGGGCCCCAATAGGCTGAAAAAGATCACGCGGACCACGATTTGTCCCCCGAACTCCGGCCCACGTTTATCCGAAACCGCGCTCCCCCCTCCGATCGCGGAGCTACGATTTCGCACTTTCACAGTCCGGCTTCAGCATCCCGTCCCGTACTCTTTGTCAATTGCATATCCGCTGTCGGAAAGGCGCCGATTCGACATTTTTACCCTTGCTATCCACAAGTTGGCCGATAAAGCGCACGCCCCGACGACGCGGTTGGAGCCAACAAGCTGCCGAGATGATCGCGAAAACGGCAGCGAATCACGTTCGTTTCCCTTAAGCCCGTCGTTACCCGCCGAGCGCGGCGGATGTGCGGCAAATTGTGGTACGGCGATTTTTCTTGTCGGCCATTCCGATTGTACTGCGGATTTCCGGCAGCACTCTTACTAAAGCACTCTCACTAAAGGTCTTGCCGCTCACAACGCCCCGCCAATCACAGCGCCGCAAAGAAACGAGTGACTGATGGGAACAGCAGGTTGTGTACGCGTGAAACTTCGTCTGTTTTGACCCGCCCCGCCCGAATATTCGCTTCGCACTAGATAACGACGAGAGTGTGGCATGCTCGGGCGCTGTCGATGCGTCGAGCGCGCAGCTGGCCTTCCGCCGTCGCTGAACACGACGGCGGCGCACATTGGCAGTTGCAAGCGGCAACGCGGCCGTCGAACAACGCCAGTGGACGTGGGAAAGCGTCGTCAATGGGCGCCGTCAGTAGGCGCTTTCGGCATCGGCAGCCGCGAGCGTCGCCGAAGAATCAATCCAAGGAGAACGTTTCGTATTGTTCAACGTGCCGTATAGGAACCACAAAAGCGCCGCTGTCTTGATGCTGAACAGCGACGCGCTGATAACCAACAGAAAGGCGACATAAAAGGCGATAAAATTCTTGAAACGCCATGCGTCTGCGTCGGGGGCCGGCTGATAGACGAACAACGCCCAAATTGCCGCCGAACCGAGGAGCCCGATCTTGGCCAGTGCGTAGCCGTAGCCTGAATCTCCAGCATAACCGCTTGTAAAGAAGTCGCTCAGTCGCAATCCCAAGATTTGCCACCCATCAAGAGTGGCCAGGGAGTGGCCTGCGGACAAAAAACGCCCCGTTATCGAGTTGTCCCAGGCGACGTTCCAATTGAGGTAGGCACAGACCACGAGTGCAACGATCGTCACGAATGGCGCGAGAAACAGCATCGTGGGACGGACGAACGGCGCCACCAGGTAGATGATAAGCGTGAACAAGCAGAGGTAGAAACCGAACCGCGCGTCGGCCAATACCAGGATCGCCGCAATGGCGAGTATTTTGGCAGCAAATATCCACGTGCGCGAGCGATCCCGCAGCAATACCCAAGCGAATGCGATCGCGCCGAAATTACCGGCAGAAACCGGCTCCATGAATATCCCGGAGACCCTGTGTTCGCCGAGAAACGGCAGCAGCGTGCGCTCCTCGAAGCGGGTGCTGTTGATGAACAGGCCGGCGGCCGTGTCGCTGCCTCTGATGAACAGGCCGGCGGCGGTGTCAGCTTCCAGACTTTTCTCGGTCCCCCGCGCAAGGTAGTAATGGATCACGTCGAAATAATGCAGGTACGTGTTCAGGGCCAGCCACTCAAACAAGGCGCCGGCGAGCGCGACTAAAATGAGAAGCGTCACCAGTCTGTCAGCCGAGCGGAGCGATCCGAGGTGGCTGCCGAGGAAGAAAAATACGATCGGTATAAGAAGGTCGCGGGCAACCTTCGGATCAAATTCGGAACGGACGAGCATGACGGCGAAGAGATAGGCCGTCAGCAGCAGGAGAAGCGTGTACAGCGCATATCCGCGGAACCAAACCAAAGCCAGCGCCACGCCGATCAACGCAATTTCTGTGGCAACGACGACGTTCACACCGATCCCGAACAGCGTCGTATTGACGAAGCAAAGCACCAGATTGAAGAGAGCAGCGGCGAATACGATGACGGTGGCGACGCGTTGCGCTACCGACGCCTCCACCTCGCCGGTTGATACGACGGACGGATTCCACGTAACGGTCATGGTTCAGCGAGCTCTTGCTTTGGACGCCTTGACGTTGCTCGCGTCATTCAACGGTTTCCCGCCGAAAGTCGCGTTGACCACTTTTCTCTCTCATAACGCGCCTGACTTTTTATCACTCCGGTCAAATACCCGCCAGCACACCGACGAGTCGGGCAGGCAGACCGGAGCGGCGTTCATTGGAGCAGCATTTTAATGGCGGCAGGATCGCGCAGCGCCTTGCGCAAATTCGTGCTCCAGCTCTGATCGGCCGCTTGCAGGGCGGCTAGGATGAGATCGTCGGTTCGATGCGCCGCCGTTTCAGCACGTCGGCAATGCTCACATTGGTTACCGTCGGGGTGGACGATCCCGCGCACGATGTCGAGCAAGCCCCGCTGAAAGGAATGCGGCACGATTTTGCACCCGTGCAGTCTCGCCTGATTTCGGCAGCCGATATTGGCGGGGGCGAAACTGCGGGTGGCAACGCGAAACATGGCCAAGTCCGGCTCGTCATCGCCGACGGCGATCGTCTCGGCATCCGGCGTCAAAACCCAGTCCTGAAGCGCGATCAGACCCGTCCCTTTGTCGGCTTCCTTCGCCACGATGGCTGTATCGAGCCCGGTATGACGGAAAGTGAGCCGATCAAGCTCCAGGTCTTCCAGCAGTTGATGCACAATGTGCGTAGACAGCGGCACCATCGCCCCATCGCCGATGCTGGACACCCGAGCCGAACCGACGAGCGCGTGCATCACACCCTGCGGTTTGTTCCGGTATGTGAAAGCCTTGATGGAATACCGATGGCGTTCATCCAGGAAAACACCGGGGACCCGCTGCAAATGCCCTCGCAGCTTGGCGAGTTGCTTTTGCGCCTCGGGACTGATCAGCACTCGCTCGCGCCGACCCACGGCGTCCCACAGATAGCTGCCGTATTCGGCGACACCGCCGGCTAAGCCGTAAGCCTCGCAGTAATCCTTCATCTCGCCAACCGACCGGGCCGAATTCAGCGCCACCGACAATCCATGAGCGTTCAGCAGCGAAAGCGCCTCGATGCCGGCTGCGCTCGGACAGGGAAAACCGAACATGCGGCGGTCGAGGACGCCGTCAATGTCGAGCACGACAAGCGGAGCGTGCCAGCGCTGGGCGGCCTGCGGCTGATAAAACGAGCCGCAATACCGCGCGCTCTGCACGGTGAGAAAGTTCCAGGCGTTCATGAAGCGCCGATGATAATCATGCTTCGCCTTGCTGCCGCGCTGCGAGTCGAAGAACTTGTCTTGGGCCTGGCTCATGGCCCAAAGGCCGGCGAGCAGCTTGTGCATGAAAAGGCGTTGCTCTACCGCGGCATCACCGGACGCTGCAATATATTGCTTGATCAGCCTGCGCTCTTCGTCAGACGACAGCGACAAATTCAGGATCGCGTCGGCCAGATCATAGGCCGGATCGACCACGTTAAGCACGCTTCTTCCCATGCCGTGGTGCTCATAGTCGGTTTTCAGCGGTCCCCGCGGGCCCAAAATCCATTCGCTGACGTGCATGTTGCCGTCGATGAAGGTCGGAGACGGACATCGCTGCTTGCGCACGAGTTTTGCGAGACGCGATTGCATCAGCCTGTCCGCGGGGAACCGGCCATAGGCCCGGCTGAGCGCCTGCGCCAGCAAGCGGCTGCCGTTGTCGTGCTTCTTCAGGTCCATGCCCGCCGCCGAGCCGGGTAGCTTCAGGCGGTCAACGCGCGCGGCCACATAGGATGCGGCGGTGTCGATCAGCTCATCGCGGTCGATGACCGGCTGGGCCTGCGCTTGCGGTAACCATTCCATATAGAGAATGCCGTCGCGCAGCCCCAAGAGCGGCGGCACATATTCGGAAAGCCGGTATCCGGCCAGGAAGGCGTGATAGCCCAACCACCCCCAGCCGACGCTCTTTGCCAAAACATATTTGGTCTGTTTCTGGCCGTCGGGCGCTTCCAGCTCGACTTCGAATATGCGCTTTAGTCGGATGCCCCGATCATCGGATGCCGTTCCGTGCAGATAAGCATCGAATTTTTCCGTCGCCGTGCTTTCGATCACGGAAACGCGGGTATAATTCCGGCCGCGGAAATACTCGGTCAGACGATCTTTCGCTACTTTCGGATCGAGCAGCCGCTTCTTGTACCACTGGTCCGGCAAAAGCGTGACGACGCTACTCTCCGGAAGCGGCTTGAACCAGTTCGGCTTCGCCGGATGCGTCGGCACAAGGAACTTAACATTGCCCGATGTAAATCCCGCGTGCTGGGTAATATCGAACGCGGTGAGCACCGTGCCGCTCGAAGAGGGAGCATCATCCACAATGAGCGCCCAGTAACCGCGTTTGGCGAATTCCTGAAGCTCGTTATTTTCCCGCCGGCCGGCACCCTTGTTCGGCTCGACCGTCATCAGCGCGACATTGCGATATCCGTTGGCTTCGAAATAAGCGCGCAGCAGGGGCGCAAAATACGTGCCTGCCGTACGCAACCCTAGGACCAGAAGTGGCTGCGCACGGTCGGGAAACCGATGCACGAACGCTTCGGCTAGCGACAAGCAATCGTTTTGCGTCAAGTCGAGCCGCCTGAAGGGAATGGGAGTCCCCAGCCGCTGCGCCTGCAAATCGGCCGGAAGCGTCGTTTCCAGAACTGTCTTTAGTCGATGGCCCGATTCGACGAGGCGTGCTGCATCGAGGGTCTGCCGGCCGACCATGAGTGAAAGAAAGTCGTTGAGATCGGCAAGCAGCTGCTTACGCCAGCGCGCAAGACGCCGACGTGTCAGCGGCTTGTCCGCAACCGCCTCCACCAGCCGACGAGCGCCGCGCCCGACGGCGGTCGCCGCCAGTCGCTTGGGAAGTCGCAGCGTCGTGCCGAGCAGTCGTTCCTCGATGCAGTTCAAAAGCCCGCAGGAAAACAGGAATATGTTGGTCGCAACTTCGCCGAGCCGCCAGTCGTTGGGCGCGGTGGCCAGCTTGTCGATTTCCTCGCGCAGATGAGCAGCCGCTTCGCTCACGGTGAAATACGGATTCAGGCACCAGTCATAAGATTGATAGAACTCCAGCTCTTCGGGCAGCACGCTCGGCGCCGCGACATGTTCGGAAGCGGCGCTGATAGCGGTCGGCGCATGCATGTGGAACTCCGCATCTGCTACGCTCTGTTGTATGCTCGAACTCATATCTCTTTCGTCCCTTTACACGTCGCGCACGGACACTACACGCGCCAGCGATGACGGCGTCCGGTAAGAGCGGTTTGCCGTCACAACCAGATAGAACGCGATCCAGCGCGCGACGGAGCCCGCTGCACTGCCTCCCAACAATCCATACGCGGCGCCGAGCAGGCCCCAACGCATCATCAACACCCAGATGAGAGCGACCGTGATGCCTGCTCCGAACACTCCCGTGGTAACGATCGGGCGGGGCCGTTCCATCGTCGCCAACGCAAACGAGGGCGGCGCGGCCACTGCTCCCGCGAACAGCGCCAGAGCCAGCACCGTGAGCATCTGACCATGCCCCTCATACTCCGCGCCGTGATACAGAAAGCGCATCACGTGCTCGCCAGCGAGCAGAACCGCCAGCGTGAACGCCGTCATGAGAACGGCAATCAGGACCGTATTGCGAATCGCCTCGCGCCACAGCGCCGGCCCGCCGCCGCTCTTCCACGCGGAAACCGCCCGCGGAAAGAAGCTGTTGTTAAGTCCGATCAGCAGCGGATTTGCAAAGGCCACAATGCTGAAGCATGCGGTGTATATGCCGGTGACCGCGGCGCCGGCGATGATGATGGAGATCCAATAGGTAACGTATCCCTGCACCTGCAGGGTTATCCGCCCGGCAAGCAGCCATTTCCCCAAAGTCCACGTTTGCTTCAGCACTGTACCCAAATGCTTCACGCGAACCGCGAATTCGGCGCGCGTACGGTAAAGCCATGCGCCGGCGGTAACCGCGCACGCGCTACCTAGGGCGGCGGCCGCGCTCAGCGCGGACATGCGCCCGCTTACTCCAAGCCAGCTCAGCGTCAAAAGCTGGATCAAAGCCACGGCGAGATCGAGAAAGAAGGCGTGCCTGAATAGATGATGAGCAAACGAAAAACGCCGCGCGAATTCGCGCGCCAACGCAAACGGCAGGACCGCGGCGACGGCAAAGGTCATCGCGATCATTTCCGAGCCGCCGGCCCAGCTCAGAAAGCTTGTTGCGACGGCAGTCAAGATCACGATGCTCGCGCCGGCGAATAGAAAACTGAGCAGCAGCGAAGCGCCCGCCCGCTCCGCGGGAGTCCCGTCCTGATAGTGTCGCTGGATTATAAAGGGCTCCAGAATGAGCGACTCTTGAAACGTCTGTACGGACAGCAGCAGCGAAATTCCGACGGCGTATACACCCAGTTGGCTCGAGCTCGACCACCGGGCGATCAAAAGCGTCGTCAGGAAACTTGTGCCGCTCACCACGGCCTGATCGGCCAGGGCAAAGACGTGCTCCGGCGAAATGATCGCGCCGACGGTTTTGGCGATTGCGCTCAAGGACGGACGCATTGGCCACGCCGGCGATCGAGCGGGCCGCGCGGAATTTGCGATTTCTTGGTTTCGTTTCAAGCGGACGCTCTTCGACTTTTCGAGCCCACGGCGGACTTGCATCGGCGAGCAAGCCGCCAAACGGCGGGCGATTTTCTCAACAGTTGTCTTGCTCGCGGCTCGAGCATGATCTCCATGGCATCCGCCAACCCGATCCAGCCGGCGGCGGCAAGATGATCGTAGAGCCTTATCGCCTCGTCCGCCCAGTCGAGCTTATAAGGGTGATCGCCGATGGCGAAATCGAAGTAGCGAAGCCCTTGCGATATCGCGTGGCGCATGACCTCGTGTAAGAGGATGACGCCGGGTCCAAATCGCCTGAGCGGACCGTCATCGTGACTCGTGAGCAAACCGTAATAGCAACCTTGAAACTGCAACCCCAGATTCACCGCCACACAGGTTGATCCGACGTCAAGCCGATTAACGTGAACCAGCGTGCGGGCTTGCGTCGCGACCGTCAGATAAAAGTCCAAATACCCCGCTTCATCGTAGATATTGGAAACCTCCGCCCGCGCCAGGGCTTTGCCCTTTTGATCGAAAAGAAGCTTTAGCGCGCTTTGCCGCTCCTGCGGATTGTCCAGGTTGATGGCCTGCACTTCACCATGCTCGGCCAGCCGCTTGCGTTCCGAGCGCCGCTGTTGCCTCGATTTGGAGGATCGCTTCCTGGTGTAGAAGCTCTCCCAGTCGTCGCCGAGATAGGCTCGGTAGGCGCGGTTCTGGTTTGGCTTGGCTCCCAGCGCGAGCAGAGGATTGGCCTGCTGGCCGATCCGCTCCGGCATTTTATCCAACCAAAGGGCGTCGTAGCTGTATTCGCGCGTTTTCCGGACAAAAGCGGTAACGGTGCGGCACCACGCTGCAAAGTCCGCCGCGGCGACGACGCGCGGGAATTCGGGAGCCAGCAACGGAGCATTATAGTCGCAAAGAGCACGACCCAAAAAGACGCATCGACGACCAAACCGCGCTCTTTCGATCGCCAAGGGCAATATGAATAACAACCGTCCATCGGTCTGCCGGCCGGTCACGATTGCGGGCTTCGTTCTCGTGCGGGAACCGATGCACCGTTGCCAGGCGGACAGCCACTCGAAGGTCTGGAACGGGGTGCAATCAGCACGCTGCTCGAAGGAACGCCATTCCTGCTCCAGGCTCTCAAGACGGTCTGTAACTGAAAGCTGCATCGCGACGCTGAACCGGTTGCGATTTCTCTGATAACGTGCGACTGATGAACTGCCTTTTAGAACCTATCTTGAAACGCCGCCAAATGCTGCACTTTTTTACGTGGCGGAGCGCAAACCGATTAAATGGCTAATGCATGTCCTTAATAGATAAAGGGGATAAGATAAAAGGGCGGCCGGCACCGCGCGGGACAGTCAAGGAGATGTGATCGCGACACATTTCCTCACAGACGCTGTCGCGATACAGTAATATGCCGTCACATTAATGATGTTCGGCAAAACCATGTGCAAGATCAGACGCATCAACAGAATATAGGTTCCGGTTTGCAGTCTCCGTGATAGTAGTCGGCGCCGATTGGTAAACGCGTATGTATATCGTTCACGTTGTGCGCCAATTTTATCCCGCGGTCGGCGGATTCGAAAGCGTGGTCCGCGAGTTGGCCGCGGCACAGGTTGCGACCGGACACCGCGTGCGCGTCGTAACGCTCGACCGGCTGTTCAGGGCGACGCATGATTGTGAGTTGCCGCACCGCGACGTAGTCGACGGCGCAGAGGTCATTCGCCTTTCGTTTTTGGGCTCATCGCGGTATCCGATTGCTCCCGCCGTACTCAAATACATTCGCGATGCGGATATCGTGCACGTCCACGCTATCGACTTCTTTTGCGATTATCTTGCCTGGACCAAGCCGCTGCACCGAAGGAAGCTGGTGATCTCGACGCATGGCGGGTTTTTTCACACCCCCTATGCAGCGGCACTCAAGCGATTATACTTTTCGACCGTCACCAGAGCCTCATTGGCTTGGTACGACGGAGTCGCGGCCGTGAGCGACGCTGATCTTGAACTCTTCTCCACGATCCGGAAGCACGGCATCGTCTACATCGAAAACGGCGTGAACGTTTGCAAATACGCCGCCGCTTCTTCGGCTGCGCCGGCAAAGGGCATTCTTGCCTTGGCGCGACTCTCGAGCAACAAACGGCTCGATCGTTTGTTTCACTTTTTGGCCGCTTTGCACCGACGCGATCCGCAATGGAAGCTGACGATCGCGGGCCGCGAGTGGGACGTTGACGTCGGCGAACTGACGGCGCTCGCCGACAAACTGCGCATCTCCGATGCCGTGGAAATCCTCGTCCGCCCGCACGAGGATAAAATACGGCAGCTGATGAGCCGTTGTTCGGTGATCGCGAGCGCGTCGGAATACGAAGGATTTGGCGTGGCGGCCGTGGAAGGCATGTCGGCGGGGTTGTTCCCGTTGCTGAGCGAAATTCCTACGTTCAAGGACCTCGTCGCACGCACCGGCACCGGCCTGCTGGTCGATTTCTCGGACCCGGAAGCGGCCGTTGACGCGTTCCTTACACAATGGCGGCAGATCGAGACCGACTATCCCCGCTATCGCAAGGCTTCGATCGCCGCTGCTTCGGCGTATGATTGGCAGCGGGTCTCCCAGCGTTACGCGACCATGTATGACGACATCTGTGGGGTGACGAAACGAACCATTCTGGGTGTACCGGTTTGTGTCGGCTCTGCGTCCCAGACGGTGGCGCTGCTCGACTCCCAGTTTGAGCGCGCTTCTTCGACCATCGTCGCTTTCGCCAATGCGCACGCGTTGAACGTCGCTTCTCGGGATGAGCGCGTTCAGGCCATCCTGCGCAAATCGATCATCCTCAACGACGGCATCGGCATCGATATCGCGAGTCTCATTCTTTTTGGAAAGGCTTTTCCGCAAAACCTCAACGGGACGGATTTCATTCCGCATTATCTTCAGAACACGCGGCATCGCTATCGCATCTTCTTGCTCGGCAGCCGCCCGGGTGTCGTAGAGCGCGCCGCGGAGCATCTCTCCAGGCGGTTTCCTCAGCATCACATCGTCGGCTGCCATCATGGACACTTTGCCAAGGATGATGCGGCAGAGATCAACGCCATGATCAGAGCATCGAACGCGGAAATCGTTCTCGTCGGCATGGGCAATCCGAAACAGGAGTTATGGCTCGCGGAAAACTTGGAGTTAACGGGCGCGCGATTGGGTTTTGCGGTCGGCGCCCTGTTCGATTTTGTGGCCGGGCATTCGCGTCGGGCCCCGCTGTGGATGCGATCCATTCGCCTGGAATGGCTTTACCGCGTCATTCAGGAGCCGTCGCGGCTGGCGCGGCGCTATCTGATCGGCGCTCCGGTTTTTATCTTTAGAGTTCTCGGCCAATGGTCCTCCCGCGCGCAGGTCGACACGATCGAGGTCAAACTACCTTAGCGCGCCGCGATCGGCGCCGGCTAGCGCGAACCTTGCTTGGCCGGCATTCCGTAATCCTTGGTCAGCACCGACATGATCGGCGCGTCAACCCCGTCTTTCGATTCGGCGGAGAGTGGGTAGTCGCCCCACCATGGTCCGCCGGCCCAATAGGTCCATGGGATGTTCTCCTGCGCCAGATACACGAGCAACCGCCGCGTCAATTCAAGCCAGCGCGGATCGTCGCCGGGGACGCCGAATTCGGTAAGGATGCCTCTCACGTGGTGCAGCTTGAGCCATTCGGCAAAGGGGCGCACCCACTCGACGCCACGGTCCGGCGAGGCCGCATTGAGCGCGTAGCCGAATTTGTAAAACCCGGTGTGATCGAGATCGAAGTATTGATGCGCCTCGTACATGACGCGACCCGCAGCATCATCGAGCAGGAAGTCATCGTTGTAGCGTCGCCAGCTCCACGCTCCGCTCCACTCGTTGCCAGGGACCAGCACCAGCCGTTCGCGGTCAACGGTTCGGATCGCGTCGAGTCCGGCTTGCGCGGTCTGTTTCCACAGCCCGTTGGAGTCGTGCGGTTCGTTCATCAGACTGAGCGCATAAACCCAGTCATTGTCGGCGAATGCGGCGGCCACCTTGCGTGAGAAATCGGCGAAAGCCTCAATCGGTACGCCGGCGGTGCCGATCAGCGTCTCCTTGCCGTCGAGGTAATAGCGACCGAAATTGTGCGGCGACAGGATAACCCGCATGTTGCGCGCATGCGCTTGCGCCACGAATCTTTTGATGCGGCCAAGCTCGACGGGATTGAGCCTTCCGAACAGCGACGGTTGCAGCCGCTCCCAGCGGTAGGGCAACCGCACGACCGCAAAGCCCTTGCCCGCGTAATAATCGAGCTCTTGCCGCGACGGATAGATGTAGTCTTTCCCATAGATCGCCGGCTTACGCTCCGGGTTAAATTCGCCGCCGGCAAGATTGATGCCGCGCGCAAAGGACCATTCGCTATCGGCCGTTAAAGGCGCCCCATAGGCCGCATATCCGCCGCTCAGCAAATATGCCAAGACACAGATGATCTTCGGCTTCACGGCGATGCACCTGACTCGACCGCAGCGACGCCGCGCGGATCGGCCCGCGAGTACCCGATCGCCGCAAGCGCCTCCCGTATGGTGAGGCAGGGAATCTTTGCTTCCTGAGCCGCCTCGATGGCGGTGCGCAGCAGCTTCGGCGAACAACCAATCCAGCTCGGGGTCTCCGCCACGTCGTGCGTGTACAGGATCAGCCAGCCGTTGCAGTCGCGGGTCTCGTGCACGAGACGTCGCACGTCGTCAGGCGTCAGCTTTCGCTCATACAGCTCGATGACAGACAACAGACCGAGATCGACGACTCCGGTATTGATGCCTTCAAAGCACCCGCGGCAGCTATCGAAGCGCTTCAGCAGTTGCAGCTTGCGCGGCAGCGAGGCCTGGCCGCAGGGGTAACAGAAGTTGGTTAGTTGAATTCCCGGACACAACTTGCTTAACGCCGCGGCGTTGCGATCGCACTCCTCCTGCATCGCCCGCCCATCGAGCATATCGACGCGGGCATGCGAGTACGTGTGGCAGCCGATCTCGTGACCACGGCGATGGAGTGCCTGAATCTGTTCGTGGTCGATGACCCGCCAATGGGTGTCGATGGCGCCGGAGGTGCCGGCGGCGATATAGAACGTGCCGCGGATGCCGTAGTCCTCCAGGATCGCGGCGCCGTTGGTGAAGGCCGATTCGGGGACGTCGTCGAAGGTGAAGCTTACGAGCGGCGTTGCGTTGCGCATGACAAGCCGTTTTGAATGCAGATAACGCGCCGCCCGCTTGAGGACGCCCCGCACCACGCGTCGGCCTATTGCTGGCTCCCTCACGCGGCACCTGCGACGGCGATTGTGTGTTGCGTGCCGGGCGACATCGGTGCGATCTCGTCGACGATCTCAAGGAATCGCGCCGCGGCGCGTGCCGCCGTGTAATCGAGGCCGCGTCGCATCAGCGATTGCCGGTCGGGCGGCTGATCCAGCGCGGCGCTAATCGCGCCGGCAAGCGCGGCCGGATCACCGACCGGCGTGAGCACCCCGCAGCGGCCGCCCTGCAGAATCTCCCGCGGGCCGTACGGACAATCTGTCGCCACGACCGGCGTGCCGCAGGCGAGCGCTTCGATGATCGAGTTGCCGAGACCTTCGAAAATCGAGGAGCAAACGAGAAGCCGCGCCTTCCGCATCCAGGCGAACGGGTCGGCGACCCGGCCGATGAACGCTACGCGCTGCTCCAGGCGGCTGCTGCGCACAAAGCCTTCCAGGGCGGCGCGGTCCGGACCGTCCCCGACGATCGCAAGACGCCACGGTCTATCCGGCGGCAAGAGCATCATCGCGCGCAAAAGCGTGCGCTGATCCTTCTCAGCCGACAATCTTCCAACACTGACGATGAGATCGTGCTCGCGGCCCGTTTCACCGTCCCACTGTGCCAACTCCTTCACCATTGCCGGCGGAATCACGGCATTGGTCCGCATGACCGAAACCATCGCTTCGGGAACCGAAAAATTCTCGATGAGTTCGCGGCGCGTGCCGTCGGTAAGCGTGATAATTCGATCGGCATATCGATAAAGGTGGCGCAGCGCTCGGTAAGTGATCCGATTCGCCCGGTACGGGTCGTGGCGAGTCATCGACGGAACGGCGACTTCGCGCAGCACCAGTTTCGGACGGTTTCGACGCGGCAGCGTGCGTGTCGCGGTCAGCGTCGGGAGATTAGTCACTCCGGAACTTAACACGACGCGCGGAGCAAGCGCACGGATGACGCGCCGGAGGCCGGGAACCGCGTAACGCATCCGCTGCCCTGGAACGGCGATCACGCGAACAGCCGGATTGAGCAGCGACCGCAGCGAGCCTTCTTCGTGAAATACCAGAACGACGATACGCACGCCCCTTTCCGCAAGAGCATTGCAGAGCAGGACCGTATCTCGCTCGGGGCCTCCTCCTTCGAAGGCAAGCGTGACCGCAGCGAGGTCGCATCCGTAAATTTCAGATCGCGATGACATAGGCAGAACCGGCTCCGCGAGCGCGAGCGCAAAGGTTAGTTGCCACCATGTCGACAGCGGATTCAACCAGGGGCGCGTTCATATCAAGTTTCGTTGATCGAGTTTCGTTAATCGCCGGATCCGGTAAACCGGATCCGCGACTGAGATTCATCCTATTTCCTAGATCGCTTCGTCAAAACAGAAAAATTGTGCTGAAAATCACTTCGGATATTGCCTGCGCTGGCAGGATCAGCGGGCAGCCGTCCGAGCACGACCGCCCCTGCCCATCGTGACGGTTGAAAGAAACCAGGGGCGGGAACACTAACAGGGATCAGGGCCATGACTGCTATCGTTAACGCCTTTCATCGCGTTTGGCCGCTGGTCGGGGTTGCGACTGCGGTGCTCATCACCGTGGCCTGGATGGGACTCTTAGGATACGGGCTTTCCAGGCTTGGTGTTTTGCCATTCTGAGGACGGCGGAACCGCACGCGACGACGGTGGGAGCGGCGCTCCTCCAACGACGGCAGGGGTGGCGCCGGTCCATTGATCCGTCAACGGCCAACAGACCGACGACCCACCGGCCGAGCGGAAAATTCCGACGTCGGATGTCGCTAGTTGTCCGCCGAGGAACGGCGAATTCGACGTCTCGACAACGCGCGCAACCTAGAGCACGGTCGTTTCATATTGAATCGACCGTCGCTCTAAATTTTTGGTGGAGCACGATCTTTTCGGAAAACCGGCTTCCACCCCCGGATCAAGTCCGGGGGCGGGCTTTTTTCCGGATCATGCTCTAGCCGGAACGCAGCACAGCCCGGCAAGGTGCCAGAACGCGTCATTCTTGGGAGCCGTCGATCCTTACGATCGCGGCGGGCAGGCTATTACTTCGGAGCGGCAGAATTCTTGGGCGCGCCGTCGTTGTCCATTCGGCCGTTTTTCGCCACGCATGCGTTGAAGAAATCTCTCTCGGCTTGTGCATATGCCTTGTTTCCAGGCGGGCTTGGCGGCGGATGCGATTTGATCGCCATGTCGCGGCATTTTTTGGCGAGATCCGCACTGATGGCGATTGCCGGTATTGTCGCGGCAAAGACGACGAATTGCGCAGCCAGCGCAACCGCAGCGAAGATACGCAAGAACCCTCTCATCAGGCATCTCCCCGTATAGGAGGGTCGGCCGAGGATGCGTTGATATCGCCGAAGCCGATCGTTTCCGGAGTCGATGTGGCCGACCAGCGAGCCGACGTAATAGCCTATCATCGCCGCTAACGCCAGGTTTTGGGCGATCAACGGCGTTGCGGATTATAAGCCGAAACGGTGCTCATGATATCTAAGGTCGGCGGCATTGTGCGTAACCCTGCGCGCTTGCGTCATCGCTTCGTTCGACGCATTGCGCCGAATCGGTGATCGGTCCGGCCACGCTGAAATCGTAGGCCGCTCCCTTGAGCACCAGGGCATAGCGGCCGGCAGGAAATGAAAAATCGGCGTCGGCAGGACGGGCGACGATCATCGCCGGCTTGCCTTCCACCGGCGCGACTTTCATTTCGTAGGAGGTGTTGCGAATAATCCACATGTCGCCACCGTCGTCGGCGCTTGCTTCATCTTTGCGGTTCGGTTTTGCCGGGCGCATCACCTTTGCGACAACCCGTACGACGATCTTCTCGGGAACATTGTTCACAAGATCGCGCTTGAAGATGACAAATTGGGCGCGGCCGTTCGGCAAGCTGGTTCGGCTTGCCGTCGAAACCGCACCGGAAATGGTCACGCCGCGATCGGGTATTCTGACGGGTAGCGGTTCAAGCTCGATGAGCTTATCGTTTGTGAGGGCATAGACGCCGTATCCGCTGGGTATCGGCATAGCGGGCGGATGGCCCGATGATGAATTGCCGCGCGCAATTTCCGTGTCGGCTTGCGCGTTGAACGCGGACTCTTTGTAAACTTCACGTTCGACCGCGACATACGTCGCGACGCCCAAAATTGCCGCACCAAGAAGCGGCAGCAGCGAGCGAGCCGCGGAAGAGCGCGAACGGGCGGCAGCACGTTCCGCAGCCGGTACCAACCGGGGTTCCGGCGGCGGCGGTCGATGCCGCGCGGGCGGTATGATCTCGACCGCGGCGTGAGCGACCTCTGTGGTGGTGTTTGTTGCAGAATGGACGTGGCGAGGAGCATTTCCGGCCAGATCGGCTTCGACGTGCTCGATTGCAGTTTCGAGCGCCTGCAGTTGCAGCGCCCTTTCTGTCGGGCTCAACGCGCTGGATTCCCAATCCAGTCGACGCCGCAACTTGCTCCGTGCGAGCTCATAGATGTTCCTCCGCAATTGCGGATCGTCGCGTGCGGAGGCCATAATGAGGCCGGAAAGAGCCGAATAGTAGTCTTGCTGCATCAAAAATCCGTCGTCGACCGTTCTCATGCCCGCGAGCGCACGCACCCGAGCGCCGCGCGCATGCTTTTCCCCAGGTCGTCGCCTGATATTCGTGCCCTTCCGGTTCTCTTGCAAGACGCGCCGGACATGAGGCCGCGGACAACGGTCCGAGCGCTGTCCCAACGGCGCGGCGCGAGCAAACTCACGTCGGATCAAGCCGTTCCGGTTGAGAACCCCGCGGCCCTCAGTCGCATCGGGCGGTCATCAGTCAGAATGGCCGCAAGGAAAGCCTGCAAGCCCGCCCCAGCATGCATTGGCGCTTCCACCGGTAAAAATGGGCCTTGCGGTCCATCTGGGTGACCCGTAGCATGACGCGATCCAACGAGCGCTCCCATGATCAGGCCTCTTTCGATTCTCACGGCTTTCGTGTTCTTCATCGCCTCCGTGTCGCTCTCTGCGATCGCGCAAGCCGGCAAGGCGCCATGCGCCTCATTCCAGAAGTTGCCGGATGGCAAATGGACGGTGCTGAAACCGGTCAAGATTGAAAACGGCACGGTTGGCGTCATGCTCAATCCGGGGACGGTCATCAGCCCGGGGACTCGCGTGACGGGCGTCGATATCTACGCGGCCCTTCAGAAAAGCTGCTGACGAAAAGAGCTATCCTGCGGATTCCGCGGGAGCG
>Ga0187784_10000810_pt1 | contig 23883 bp, 26 predicted proteins | sample 1015_SJ02_MP15_2_FD_132964 | JGI IMG/M metagenome (GOLD analysis project Ga0187784, IMG submission 132964) | Tropical peat soil microbial communities from peatlands in Department of Meta, Colombia - 1015_SJ02_MP15_20_MG | ecosystem: Environmental > Terrestrial > Soil > Wetlands > Peat | place... | reverse complement strand
GTCGGCGGCGGGCTGCATGCGCGGCCCGGCGAAATCTCGCTTGCCCATCACGGCGTCCTGTTCCTCGACGAGCTTCCAGAATTCCAGCCGCAGGCGCTCGATTCGCTGCGCCAGCCGCTCGAGACCGGCGAGGTCTCGATCGCACGCGCCGACCACCGCGTCACCTATCCGGCGCGTTTCATGCTGGTTGCGGCGATGAATCCGTGCCGCTGCGGCCATGCCAACGAGCCCGGCTATGCCTGCCGGCGCGGGTCCAATGCCCACTGCGTCGCCGATTATCAGGCGCGCATTTCCGGCCCGCTCCTCGACCGCATCGATCTCCACATCGAGGTGCCGGCGGTCACCGCCGCCGATCTGATATTGCCGCCGCCGACCGAAGGCAGCCGCGAGATCGCCGAGCGCGTCGCGCTCGCCCGCGAGCGCCAAGCCGCGCGCTACGCGGCGATCGGTCTGCCGAAGGTGCGCAGCAATGCTGCGGTCTCAGGCGCGGTGCTCGAGGACGTGGCGCGGCCGGACTCGAGCGGGCTCGCGCTCCTTCGCGAAGCCGCCGACGCCATGCGGCTCTCGGCGCGCGGCTATCACCGCGTGCTCCGCGTCGCCCGCACGCTCGCCGATCTCGACGGCGCCGACAAGGTCGGGCGCGTGCATCTCGCCGAGGCGCTGTCCTATCGCGCGCTCGCCGATGAGGCCCGGCGCGCGGCGTGAGATTCCGCGGCGCTGCCGCGTTGCGCACACTCCGGTATGATCGGTTGGATCGCCGCAGATTGAGCGGCTACACTGCCGCGCCATGGCGAATCGGCCCCGCAAAATCGCCTTCATCACCGCGGCGACCAACCACGGCACGCTGATCATCAACCGGTTCGATCAGCATGTGACCGAGACTGGCGTCGGCTTCGGCGCCGGCTTTCAGCTTCTGGAGACCTCGCAGTACGACCCGGACGAGGTCAATCTCCTCCTCGCGCTCCTTGATCTGCGCCGGCGCCACTACGGCGACGGCGTCATCGCCGTCGACTGCGGCGCCAATGTCGGCGTCCACACCATCGAGTGGGCCAAGCACATGACCGGCTGGGGCGTGGTGGTGGCGATCGAAGCCCAGGAGCGCCTCTACTACGCGCTCGCCGGCAACGTCGCCATCAACAATTGCTTCAACGCCCGCGTCATCCATGCCGCGGTGACCTCGCAGCCCGGCACGATGAAAATGCCGTCGCCGAATTATTTCGTTTCCGGAAGTTTCGGCAGCCTCGAACTGCGCCAGCGTGCCAACACCGAGTTCATCGGCCAGCCGATCGACTATTCCGAAGGCAGGATGGTCGACGTGCAGACCGTCAGCCTCGACGCCTTCAATTTTCCGCGCCTTGATCTGATCAAGATCGATATCGAGGGCATGGAGCTCGAGGCGCTGGCCGGCGGCGTCAAATGCATCGGCCAGCTGCGCCCGATCCTGGTGGTGGAGATGATCAAGTCCGACCAGGACAAACTGCGCGCCTGGATGGAAAATTTCGGCTACTCGGTGATCGCCAGCGGACTCAACTTCGTCGCCATCCACAAGGACGACAAATGCATGGCCGACATAAAAATCGGCGGCGCCAAGCCGGCGGCGTGAGCTTTAGCCGTTGCCGTTGACGACATGGCCCGTGCCGCGCATCCCGATCGCGGCGAGAAACTCCTGGCGGGTCTCGGCGCGGTCGCGGAACACGCCGAGCATGCGGCTCGTGACCATGGTGACGCCGGTCTTGTGCACGCCGCGCGTGGTCATGCATTGGTGGGTCGCTTCGGTCACGACGGCGACGCCGTGCGGCTTGAGCACGGTATCGAGACACGCCGCGATCTCGGCCGTCATCTTCTCCTGGATCTGCAGCCGCCGCGCATAGACCTCGACCAGCCGCGCCAGCTTGGAGATGCCGACCACGCGGTTGCGCGGCAGATAGCCGATATGCACGCGGCCGATGATCGGCGCCATGTGGTGCTCGCAATGCGACTCGAAGCGGATGTCGCGCAGCACCACGACCTCGTCATAGCCGCCGGTTTCCTCGAAGGTGCGCTTGAGATAGTCGCGCGGATCGGCGTTGTAGCCGGAATACCACTCCTCGTAGGCGCGCACGACGCGCCCGGGGGTGGCGAGAAGGCCCTCACGGGCGGGATCATCGCCGGCCCAGCGGATCAGGGTGCGCACCGCTTCTTCCGCCTCCTCGCGGGTCGGCCGGGCCGGCCCGGCCGGCGCAGACGACGCCCCGCCCGCCGCGCGCTTCGCGTTTACCAATTTGTCCATTCCGCTGTCTCCGGCCCGCTATTACCCACTTCGACATATGGGCTTCCCGGCGGGAAAGCCCAAGGCGATGTTAACAAAGCGTCAACCCTCGCTCCAATCGCCGTTCCTGCCGGCAAGGGATGCGCAAGGTTCATAGGTCAAAACTCGTCGTCGCATCGATAATTTTGAGGCGCCGCCGCGGCCGGCTCGATGGCCGCCAAAGCCTCTGCAGCGGGACAGGGACCATGCGCTTGCGCGCCACCCTCGGCAAACCCGCCATTTTGAGCCGCCGGCTGTTCTCTGCCATCGTTCGCGCCGCCGTCATCGGCTCGACGTCGTTTGCGGTCTCGTTCGGCTTTCTCTCCGGCGCCACCTCGCCGCAGGCCAATTACGACCCCAATATGTTCGCGATCGGGGTCTCGGCGCTGTTCGGCGCCGCGTGCGGCGCGATCGGGATCCTGATTTCCCGCGTGCGGCAGATGAAGGCTGAGCTTCGGGCGCTCGAAACGCGGCTCGACCAGGCGGCGGATCGCAACTGGGAGATCAGCGAGGCGCAGGAGCGCACCAAGAGCTTTTTCGAGGCGCAGGGCGACGTCATCGTGCGCCGCGACGGCGCCGGCAACATCACCTACGCCAACGACGCGTTCTGCGCGCTCGCCGGACGGCCGCGCAGGGAGCTTATCGCCGGCGCCTTCCGGCTCCCGGTCGAGGAAGCGGGCGAGACCCGCCTTCTCCCTGACGGCACGCGGGTGCAGGACCAAAAGATCGCCTCGCCCTCGGGCTCGCGCTGGATCGCCTGGCGCGAAGTCACCATCCGCACTGACGGCGGCAGCGAGATCCAGAGCGTCGGCCGCGACATGACCGACCGCGTGACCGCCGAGCGGGCATTGGCCGAGGCGCGCGACCAGGCCGAGGCGGCGAACCGTGCCAAGTCGCGCTTTCTCGCCATGGTGTCGCACGAGATCCGCACGCCGCTCAACGGCATTCTCGGCATGGCCGGTTTGCTCGCCGACACTCCGCTCACGCCCGAACAGATGACATACCTCAAGGCGGTGAAGACCTCCGGCGAGACGCTGCTGTCGCTGATCGAGGAGGTGCTCGACTTCTCCAAGATCGAAGCCGGCCGGCTCGAACTCGAGGCGCAGCCCTTCGCGCTCGCCGCGTTCGTGGAGGACGCGGTCGAGTTTCTCGGACCGCGGGCGCAGGCCAAGGGCCTCGAAATCTGCTGCTATGTCGACGAGCGCCTGCCGGCGCGCGTCGTCGGCGATGCGACGCGGCTGCGCCAGGTGCTGTTCAACCTCGCCGGCAACGCCATCAAATTCACCGAACAGGGCGGCGTCTCGATCATCGTCGAGCCGAGCGCCGATGCGGATTCGGTCGCGATCTCGGTTCGCGACACCGGGCTCGGCATCGCTCCCGCAGACCAGGCCCGCATCTTCCTCGAATTCGAGCAGGCCGACGGCTCTTCGACGCGAAAATTCGGCGGCACCGGGCTTGGCCTTACCATCTCGAAGCGGATCGTCGAGGGCATGGGCGGCTCGCTCGCCGTCGACAGCGCCCCCGGCGAGGGCGCAACCTTCCGCGCGACCGTCGCCCTGCCGCCCGCTCCCGACGCCGACGAGCCGGCGCTGGCGGTGCCCGATCTCGCCGGCGACGATGTGCTGATCGTCGCGCCGGCGGCGATCGAAGCCGCGATGATTGCGCGGCGCCTCCAGCGCTGGGGCGCGCGCACCAAGATCGTCCCCGACGAGCGGGTGGCGCAGGCGCTGTTGCCCGAGCAGCTCTGGAGCTCCGTCCTGGTCGATCATGCGCTCGGCACGGCGGCCAGCGTTGCGCTCGCCGGCATCGCTGCGGCGATCCCGCGGCGGATCGTGCTGGTCACGCCGGCGATGCGCGGCGAACTACCCGCGCTGCGCGCCGCCGGCTTCACCGGTTACCTGATCAAGCCGGTGCGCGCCGCTTCGCTGGCGGCGCGCTTCGCCGCCGAGCAGGCATTCGATACAGGCGTTGAGAATGAGCCGACAGCCGCATCGGAGGCGGTGCGTTCCGACCGCGGGCTTTCGGTCCTCGTGGCCGAGGACAATGAGATCAACGCGCTCCTTGCCCGCGCGCTCCTCACCAAGCTCGGCCATCGTCCCACCATGGCCGCAACCGGCGCCGAGGCGATCGCGGCCTGGCTTGCCGCGCGCGCGGCGGGAACGCCGCATGATTGCGTGCTCATGGATCTGCACATGCCGGGCATGGATGGGCTTGAGGCCACGCGGCAAATCCGCGACATCGAAGCCGAAGGCGAAGCACCGCGCACGCCGATCCTTGCGCTCACCGCCAACGCCTCAGCCGAAGACCGCGATGCCTGCCTCGCCGCCGGGATGGACGGCTTTTTGGTCAAGCCGCTCGACCGCGAGCACCTTGCCGCCGCGCTGGCCGCCGCCGGCGGGGCGGCGCTGGCGGCTTAGAGCATGATCCGGAGAATGCCTGCCCCCGGACGCGATCCGGGGGTGGAAACCGGTTTTCCGAAAAGATCATGCTCCACTAGGTCGTCAGAGTGACAAGAAGCGATTGCGCTCGATTACGCCGCTTACAGCCGGCGCAGCGCCACTTCCTCGACCTCGTGACTCTCACCCTTGGTCAGGATCAGATCCGCGCGCGGTCGCGTCGGCAGGATGTTCTCGCGCAGATTGACGAGATTGATGCGGTTCCAGATCGAGGTCGCGGTGATCACCGCCTCGTCGTCGGACAATCGTGCGTAGCGGTGGAAATAGGATCGCGGATCGGCGAACGCGGTGCCGCGCAGGGCGAGAAAGCGGTTGACGTACCAGGACAACAGTACGCCCTCGTCGGCGTCGAGATAGACCGAGAAGTCGAAGAAGTCGGAGACGAAAGGCACCGCCTTGCCGTCCTTGGGCAGGCGCCCGGCCTGGAGCACATTGACGCCCTCGACGATGAGGATTTCCGGCCGGTCGATCTCGATCCACTGGTTCGGGATCACGTCGTAGACGAGGTGTGAATAGAGCGGCGCCCGCACCGGCCGCCGGCCGGCCTTGATGTCGGAGAGAAAGCGCAGCAGCGCCGGCAGATCATAGCTTTCCGGAAAGCCCTTTTTCTCCATCAGGCCTTCGCGTTCGAGCACGGCATTGGGATAGAGGAAGCCGTCGGTGGTGACGAGGTCGACCTTGGGCACGTTGGGCCAGCGCGCAAGCAGCGCCTGCAGGACGCGCGCCGTAGTCGACTTGCCGGCCGCGACCGAGCCGCCGACGCCGATGATGTAGGGCATCTTGGCGTCCTCGGTGCCGAGGAAGCCCTGCTGCGCGCGAAACAGGCGCTGGGTCGCGGCGACGTAGAGCGACAGGAGCCGCGACAGCGGCAGGTAGATCTCCTCGACCTCGGAGATGTCGAGCCGGTCGTTGAGCGACCGCAGCTTGGCGATCTCGGCCGGCGCCAGCGTCATCGGCGTGTCGGCGCGCAGCTTCGCCCATTCGGCGCGCGAGAACACCCGATAGGGCGAGACATCCAGGTCGGTGCGCTGCTCCATGCCGATCGCCCTCAGCCGCCTTTGCGCGCGGCCTTCTCGTCGAGGCCGGATTGGCGCGTGCGCTCCGCGAGCGCCGCCTCGACCTCGGCGAGCGCAATGCCGCGGGCATGGAGGACGACGAGCAGATGGTAGAGGAGATCGCCGGCCTCGCCGATCACGCGGTCGCGGTCCTCGGCGACGGCGGCGATCGCGACCTCGACCCCCTCTTCGCCGAGCTTCTTGGCGCAATGGGCCACGCCCTTGTCGATCAGCGCGCGCGTATAGGAGGTCTGCGCGCTTGCCTGCGCGCGCGCTTGAATCCGGCTTTCCAGATCGCGAAGGGTGAATGCGGTCATGGCGCGCCTCCTTAGCATCTCTGCGCCAAATATTCTCTAGCTAATCCGCATTCCCGCAGGCGCGGACTGGTATCGGCCGCCCGGAGTTCCTATTTACACATTCCATCGCACGGGGAGCTTTCCTACCCATAAACCGGCGGTGTGGTGCGCTCACCAAGGGAGTGGACCATGTCGACTTGGGAAGAATTCATCGTCGTCTTTATTGTTATCGCGGGACTGACCGGCCTGCGGATCGTCGCCCAATATGCGCGCGCCGTCGTGTTTCGTCTCGGTCGCTATCGGGCGACCAAAGGACCGGGGCTCTATTGGATCATCCCGCTGATCGAATGGCAGCGCAAAGTCGATTTGCGGATCAACACGGCCGCCGTCGAGCAGCAGGAGACGATCACCAAGGACAACGTGCCGATCAAAGTCAATGCCGTGGTGTGGTACCGGATCGTCGATCCAAAGAACGCCGTGCTCGAGGTCAAAAATATCGACACTGCCGTTATCCAGGTCGCCCTGACGACGCTGCGGAACGGTATTGGACAGCATTCGCTGGACGAAGTGCTCAAAGAGCAGGAGAGCGTGGCAAAGGTCATCCAGGAGAAGATCGATGCGGTGACCGAGCCGTGGGGCGTCAAGGTCGAACGCGTGGAAATGAAGAACGTTGAAATTCCACAATCCATGCAGCGGGTCATGGCGCAGGAAGCCGAAGCGCTGCGCGAGAAACGCGCGCGGCTGATCAAGGCGCAGGCGGAATTCGAGGCTGCCGAGCAATTGCGCAAGGCGTCGGAGATCATCATGCAGAATCCGGCCGGCCTCGAACTGCGCCGTATGCAGATGCTTACCGAGGTCGGCGCCGAACAGAACACCATGACGATCATCATGATGCCGAGCGAGTTCGTAACCATGGCCAAGAATCTTGCCAATCTCGGCAAGCCGCCATCCTAACGTTGCGGCGTGACTGCCGGCCGATCTCGGCTGTTGGCGCCGGCACGGCCGCGGTAGCATCGACTATGGCAGACGCGGCTCTCGATTTCTGGTTCGATTTCGCTTCGACCTATTCCTACCCGGCGGCGATGCGCGTTCGCGCGCTGGCGAACGCAGCCGGCGTCAAAGTGAATTTCCGCCCGTTCCTGCTCGGCCCGATCTTCGTGGCGCAGGGCTGGGACACCTCGCCGTTCAATCTCTATCCGGCGAAGGGCCGCAATATGTGGCGCGACCTGGAACGGATTTGCGCCGATCTGTCGCTGCCGGCGGTCCGCCGTCCCGAGCCGTTTCCACAGAACAGCCTCCTCGCCGCGCGCGTCGCCCTTGTCGGCCTCAATGAAACATGGGGCGAGGAGTTCTGCGTCGCGGTTTTCCGCGCGCAATTCGGGCAGGGCCAGCGTATCGATGACGTTGCCACCATCACCGACCTCTTAACCGCGTTGAATGTCCCCGCCGCCGCAACGCTCGCGGCCGCGCAATCGGACGAGAACAAGATGCGGCTGCGCGCTCAGACCGAGGACGCGCAACGGCGCGGCGTGTTCGGCGCGCCGACCTTCACCACCGCGGACGGCGAGCTCTTTTGGGGCAATGACCGGCTCGAGCGGGCGCTCGCCTGGGCGACGCGCGGCGGCTAGAGTCTCCTTGCGGATCATGCGCTAGGGATTGCGCTAAGGATCAAGCCGCATCGGCAGCCCGGCGCTTGCCATGTATTCCTTGGCCGCGCGCACCGAATATTCGCCGAAATGAAAGATCGAGGCGGCGAGCACGGCCGAGGCATGGCCGTCGCGAATGCCCTCGACCAGATGATCGAGATTGCCGACGCCGCCCGAGGCGATGACCGGCACGGTCACGGCATCGGCAATGGCGCGCGTGAGCGCGATATCGAAGCCGCGCCGTGTGCCGTCGCGGTCCATCGAGGTGAGCAGGATCTCGCCGGCGCCGAGCGCGACCACCTCGCGCGCATAGTCGACCGCGTCGATGCCGGTCGGATTGCGGCCGCCATGGGTGAAGATTTCCCAGCGCTCCGCCTCGCCCGGCTTCGACACCTGCTTGGCGTCGATCGCCACGACGATGCACTGATCGCCGAATTTCTCCGCCGCCTCGCGCACGAAAACGCGGCGCGCCACCGCTGCGGTATTGATCGAGACCTTGTCGGCGCCGGAGACGAGCAGCGCGCGGATGTCGTCGATGGTACGAACGCCGCCGCCGACGGTGAGCGGCATGAAGCAGGCCTCGGCGGTGCGCCGCACCACGTCGAGCATGATGGCGCGGTCCTCGTGGCTCGCGGTGATGTCGAGGAAGGTCAATTCGTCGGCGCCCGCCGCGTCATAGGCGATCGCCGCTGCGACCGGATCGCCGGCGTCGCGCAGATTGACGAAATTGACGCCCTTGACGACCCGGCCGTCCTTGACGTCGAGGCAGGGAATGACGCGGACCTTGAACATGGCTCAAGCCGCCATCGCACCGTCGGCAACGACGACGCGGCCGCCGCCTTGAAGCTTCGCGGCGTCGAGCGCGGCGTCCGCCCGGGCGATCATACTCTCGATGGTATCGCCGGGCTTTAGCGCGCTGACGCCGAAGCTGCAGGCGAGCTTCATCGGCTTTTCGTCGACGCTGATGGCGGCGAAGTCGCGGAGGAGGCGTTCGGCGGTCGCGGCTGCCGTCGCCGCGTCGGCTCCGCGCAACAACAGCGTAAACTCATCGCCGCCGGTACGCACCGCGAGGCCGCCCTGTGCGGCGAGCACGGCGGCGACGCGCTGGAGCGTCGCGTCGCCGACCCTCGGGCCATGGTCCTGGTTGATCCAGGCAAAGCCGTCGAGATCGAGCACGACGACCGCAGCCTGGTCGCCGCTCTTAAGCCGCGCGTTGATCAGCTGGCGCTGCGCCGAAAAACCGCGCCAGCCGAGCAGGCCGGTGAGCGCGTCGACGTGCGCCTGCCGGATCAAATCCAGCGCCGCGGCGGCATCGAGCCGGCCGTCATAAAGCGCCCGCCCGACGATCGCGCCGGCGATAGCGCCGGTGTGCCAGCCGACCAATGCGCGCAAATCGTCAAGCGAAGCAAGGCCGCCGGCGGCGATGACCGGGATCGCAATTTCTCTGGCGAGCGCGATCGTCGCTTCGAGATTGAGACCCTGCAGCATGCCGTCGCGCGCGATGTCGGTGTAGATGATCGCGGCGACGCCGGCGTCCTCGAAGCGCTTGGCGATGTCGAGCACGGCAAGCTCTGAGGTCTCGCCCCAACCCTGGACGGCGACGCGGCCGTCGCGGGCATCGAGCCCGACCGCGACGCGGCCCGGATGCGAGCGCGCCGCCTCCTTGACCAGCGCCGGGTCGCGCACCGCCGCGGTGCCGATGATGACGCGGGCGACACCCTTGCCGAGCCATCCCTCGATGGTGGCGCGGTCGCGGATGCCGCCGCCGAGCTCGACCGGGGCGCTCACGGCGGTGAGAATGCGCTCGACCGCGGCGGCATTCATCGGCTTGCCGGCAAAAGCGCCGTCGAGATCGACGATGTGCAGATACTCGAAGCCGGCCGCGACGAATTTGCGCGCCTGCTCGGCCGGATCGCGGTTGAAGATCGTCGCCCGCGCCATGTCGCCCTGTTCCAGGCGCACGCACAGGCCGTCCTTGAGGTCGATGGCTGGAAACAAGATCACGGCACGAAATGTCGCATCTAAGCGGGCGATGACCGCGGCTCGATCACGGCTTCCACCGCAAGAAATTGGCGATCAGCGCGAGACCGAGCCGTTGGCTCTTCTCCGGGTGGAACTGGGTGCCGACGATGTTGTCGCGCGCGACGATCGCGGTGACGGTGCCGCCATAGTCGGCGTCGGCGACGAGATCGGCGCGTTGCGCCGGCTTGAGCTCGTAGGAGTGCACGAAATAGGCGTGCAGCCCTTGCGGCCCGAGCTTGAGATCGCCGAGCAGCGGGTGGGCGCGGGCGACGTTGAGCGTATTCCAGCCCATATGCGGAATCTTCAGGCCCGGATCGTTCGGCGTGATCCGGTCGACCTCGCCGGCGATCCAGCCGAGACCCTCGGTGACCTCATATTCGCGGCCGCGCTCGGCGAGGAGTTGCATGCCGACGCAAATGCCGAAGAACGGCCGCCCCTTTTGCCGCACTGCCTCCTCGAGCGCCTCGACCATGCCGTCAACGGCGCCGAGCCCGCGCCGGCAGTCGGCGAAGGCGCCGACGCCGGGGAGCACCACGCGCTCAGCGCGCGCGACGGTCGCAGGATCGTCAGTCACCACGATTGGCTGATCGAGCCCGGCCTCATGCGCGGCGCGCTCGAATGCTTTCGCCGCCGAGTGCAGATTGCCCGAGCCATAATCGACGATGGCGACGCTCATGGGCTTGCGTCCGGTTTTGGGAACAGCCCGATCACGTCGGGCGATTGCGGCATGCGCGGCACCGGCGAGGTCGGGGGATGCGGCGGCCGCGCCGGCGGCTCAGCCGGTTTGCCGGCGGCCTCGCGCACCCAGGCGTCGAAAAACCTTTGCTCGGCATCCTGACGGTCATGGCCGCTGACGATGCCGACGTCCCTCCAGCCCTGGTGCGCCAGGGTGAAGCGCCGCAGTGTCGCCGCCTCCAGGCCGACCAGCAACGAGCCGAACAGGCCGACAATGCCGATGGCCGGGCCGGGAACGCCGGCATAGTGCATCGCCGCGTCGGCGCCGATTGCCACGACCACGTAGATCAACAGCACCAGCCACATCCGGTGCCACAGCATCCATAGCATTGCCGCCACGAACGCCCAGAACGAGAAGCCGTCGCGCACGAACGCGAATTTTTCCGGAGCCGGCGCGCCGGTGGCGCCAAGCGGCGGCTGGTGTACGGTGTAGATCGACATCGGCCCATTCCACGAGTGTCACGATCCAACAAATAAAGCTCGGCAGCGCCGTCCGCCAGTTCCCGGCGACGGAGCGAGCGACGCGTCAGCCGCCGAGCGTGCCCTTGGTCGAGGGCACCTCATTGGCGGCACGCGGATCGATCGCAACGGCCGCCCGCAGCGCCCGCGCCAGACCCTTGAAGCACGATTCGGCGATATGATGGTCATTGCCGCCATAGAGCGTGGCGACATGCAGCGTCACCGCGGCGTTGACGGCGAACGCGTTGAACCATTCCTGCACCAGTTCGGTATCGAACGGCCCGACCTTGTCGCGCACGAACTCGACATTGAATACCAGCAACGGGCGGCCGGAAATGTCGATCGCGACGCGGGTGAGCGCCTCGTCCATCGGCACGTGCACGTCGGCATAGCGGGTGATGCCCTTCATGTCGCCGAGCGCCTGCTTGACGGCCTGGCCGAGCGCGATGCCGACATCCTCAGTGGTGTGATGTTGGTCGATATGCAGGTCGCCCTTGGCCTTGACGTTGATGTCGATGCGCGAGTGGCGCGCCAGCAGATCGAGCATATGGTCGAGAAAGCCGATGCCGGTCGAGATCGAGCCGCGGCCGTCGCCGTCGAGATCGATCGCGACCTCGACATTGGTTTCCTTGGTAGCTCGTTTCACCGACGCCTTGCGCATCTTCCTCTCCGCGCGTCGCGTGCCTTTTATCAGGGCTTACCGGCAGCGCCAATCGCCGCGCCACAATTGCATTGCCGCAGGCCACCTCTTAAATCAGGCCCGAACACGAGGTTTCCCGCTGCATGCCATCTCCGCAATCCGGCCAATCGATGCCTTGGCACGGCACCACCATCCTGACCGTGCGCAAAGGCGGCCTGGTCGTGGTCGGCGGCGACGGGCAAGTCTCGATCGGGCAGACCATCGTCAAGGCCAACGCCAAAAAGGTTCGCCGGCTCGGCAAGGGCGACGTGATCGGCGGCTTTGCCGGCGCCACTGCCGACGCCTTCACCTTGTTCGAGCGGCTCGAAAGCAAGCTCGAGCAATATCCCGGCCAGCTCACCCGCGCCGCGGTCGAGCTCGCCAAGGATTGGCGCACCGACCGATATCTGCGGCGCCTCGAAGCGATGATGGTCGTCGCCGACAGGGAGGTGTCGCTCGTTCTTACCGGCACCGGCGACGTGCTCGAGCCGGAAGCCGGCGTTGCCGGCATCGGCTCCGGCGGCAATTACGCGCTCGCCGCCGCCCGCGCGCTCGTCGACGGACCGCTCGATGCCGAAGCGATCGTGCGCCGCGCGCTCGATATCGCCGCCGACATCTGCGTCTATACCAACCGCAACGTCACCATCGAGACGCTGAAGACCGCCTGATCATGCAGCGCGCCAGCTACGCCTTTCGTCCGATGCGGGCCGCCGATCTGCCGCTCATTCGGCGCTGGCTCACGGCGCCGCATGTCGCGCAGTGGTGGGGCGATCCCGATGCGCAGTTCGCGCTGGTGAGCGCGGACCTCGACCATCCGTCGATGGATCAATTCATTGTCGCGAGCGACGATCGTCCTTTCGCCTATTTGCAATGCTACGACCCATGCGCCTGGCCGGATAACGGCTTCGGCCGGCAACCCGACGGCGCGCGCGGCATCGACCAATTCATTGGCGAACAGGACATGATCGATTGCGGGCACGGCTCCGCACTGATCCGCGCCTTCACCGACGGCTTGCTGCACGCCGGCGCGCCCTGCGTCCTGACCGACCCCGATCCCGCCAACGCCCGCGCGATCAGGTCTTATGAAAAGGCTGGATTCCGCAAAGCCCGCCCGGTGAAGACGCCCGACGGCAGCGCGCTGCTGATGGTGCGCAGCGCATGAGCGATTTCTCGCCGCGTGAGATCGTCTCCGAGCTCGACCGCTTCATCGTCGGCCAGGCCGACGCCAAGCGTGCGGTCGCGATCGCGCTGCGCAACCGCTGGCGTCGGCTGCAGCTCGACGAAAGACTGCGCGAGGAGGTGCTGCCGAAAAATATCCTGATGATCGGGCCGACCGGCGTCGGCAAGACCGAGATCTCCCGTCGCCTCGCCAAGCTGGCCGGCGCCCCGTTCCTCAAGGTCGAAGCGACGAAATTCACCGAGGTCGGTTATGTCGGGCGCGACGTCGAGCAGATCGTACGCGACCTCGTCGAAGTCGCCATCACCCTGACGCGGGAACGAAAGCGCAAGGACGTGCAGGCGCGGGCGCAGCAGGCGGCCGAGGACCGGGCGCTCGACGCGCTCGTCGGCGCCAATGCCAGCGCCTCGACCAAGGAAACCTTCCGCCGCAAGCTGCGCGCCGGCGAGCTCGACGACAAGGAGATCGAGATCGAAGTGCAGGCTTCCGGCGGCCTGCCGCTGTTCGACATTCCCGGGATGCCGGGCGCGCAAATGGGGGCGATCTCGATCGGCGACATTTTCGGCAAGCTCGGCGCCGGCCGCACCAAATCGCGGCGCGTCACAGTGCGCGACGCCCATGAGATCCTGATCAACGAGGAATCCGACAAGCTGCTCGACAGCGAACAGCTCACCCAGGAGGCGATCCGGTCGGTCGAGAACAACGGCATCGTGTTCCTCGACGAGATCGACAAGATCTGCGCCCGCGACGGACGCATCGGCGCCGATGTCTCGCGCGAAGGTGTGCAGCGCGACCTGCTGCCGCTGATCGAAGGCACGACCGTCGCCACCAAGCACGGCTCGGTCAAGACCGATCATGTGCTGTTCATCGCCTCGGGCGCGTTTCACACCGCGAAGCCCTCCGACCTCCTCCCCGAGCTGCAAGGCCGGCTGCCGATCCGCGTCGAACTAAAGCCGCTCACGCGCGACGATTTCCGCCGCATCCTGACCGAGCCCGAAGCTTCGCTGATCAAGCAGTATGTGGCGCTGATGGCGACCGAAGGCGTCACCCTGGAATTCGCCGAGGATGCAATCGACGCTGTCGCCGATGTCGCGGTGGCGGTGAATTCGAGCGTGGAGAATATCGGAGCGCGGCGGCTGCAGACGGTGATGGAACGCGTGCTCGACGACGTCTCGTTCGCCGCCCCCGATCGCTCCGGCGATACCGTGAAGATCGACGCCGACTATGTGCACAAGCACGTCGGCGACCTCGCCAAGAATGCAGATCTGAGCCGATTTATTCTTTAGCGCCGGGCGATGCCTCAGGCCCGCAGCTTGGGCTGGGCCTGCTGGTCGCGGCTGATCTCGCGAATCGCCGCCATCCACTTCTCGACCTGAGCGAGGACACGCTCATCGGACGCGCTGCCGCGCGTCGCGGCGGGCTTCGACTGCGTCTGGGCGGGCTCCGGCATGGCTTGGCTCCGACGGTTACGCACAACTCGCCGAAGCTTTGTCGCAGGCGGACGTGACTTTTTCTTGTTCCGAGTGTGGCCGCCAATCGTTCGGTTAATGATCGGTTTCACCGCCCGCGGCGCAACCTCACATAGAGCGCGCCTTGGCCGCCATGACCGGCATGCGCGTCCTCGAATCCGAGAACGAACGGCCGAAACTCCGGCAGCGAGAGCCAAAGCGGCACCTGTCGCTTGAGCACGCCCCGCTCGGCCGCCGCGTCGCGGTCGGCCCGGCCCGTTCCTTTGCCGGTGACGACGAGCACGACTCTCGCGCCTTCGGCCTGCGCGCCGCGCAAAAAGCGAAGCAGCGCCGCATGCGCCTGCGCCTGCGTCTGGCCGTGCAGATCGATGCGAGCATCGATCGGCTCGCGGCCGCGCGCGACCCGCCGGCGCATTCGCCGGCCGAGCGACGCAAGCGGCGGCGTTTCTTTGCGAGCGCCGGTGTCAGGTTGCGTGGCCGGCGCACGAGCGGCGGGCGCGGCCGCAGCAACCTCGCCGACGGATTCCTCCGCGGGCGTCAACGGCGACGGTTCCGGCGCATCACGCAGCGGCGTGATCGAGCGCGCGAAGCCGGTCCACAACGCGCGCTCCTCTTCGCTCAAGCGCCGACGCCGGCTCATCGTCGGCGCCGCATTTTCCGCGCCGGCTTCGGATCGGGCAGCACCTCCGGCTTCGTCTGCGGCAGCGGCACCGCCTCGGCGGTCGGATCGATCATGCCGTCGACGCGGGTCTGCGCGAAGACCTTGGGACGCTCCGGCGGCAACGGTTCGTTGCGCCCGGCAACCACCGGATCGAGCGCGCGCGGCAGCAGCATGACGAACTGCCCTGGGTTCTTAATGCGGCCGGCGATCCGTGCCGCTTCATCGCCGGCGCCGAAATAGATGTCGGCGCGCGCCGGCCCGACAATCGCCGAACCGGTATCCTGCGCGAACATCAGGCGATGGAATTTGGTCGCCGCCTTTTCGTTGGCGATCGGCAAATCGGCGGCGATGAAGAACGGCGTGCCGTAGGCATGCAGCGAACGATCGACCGCGATCGAGCGGCCCGGCACCAGCGGTATGCCCTGGCCGCCGACCGCCTCGTCCTCGGTGGCGAGATCGGTGATGCGGAAGAACACGTACGACTTGTTCTGCCGCCGCACGTCCTTGGCCTCGTTCGGATTGGCCTCCATCCAGTCGCGGATGCGCTGCATCGACACCTCGTCCTTGGTCATGACCTTGCGGTCGACAAGCACGCGGCCGACCGGCGTATAGGCCCAGCCATTATGGGAGTCGTAGTTGACGCGCAGGATGGTGCCGTCTTCGAGCCGGATCCGCGCCGAGCCCTGGATCTGCGCGAACATCACGTCGATCTGGCTGCGCAGCCAACAGATTTCCAGATGCCAGCCGTCGAGGGCGCCGTCCTCGATCTCGCCGCGGTCGTAGTAGGGCACGATCTTGCGGCGGCCGACACGGCGGCCGACTCTGACTCCCTTATTCGGAAATGCATCGCCGAGCTTGCGGCGGCCGGAGATGGCGAGGTTGGGCGGCCGGCGATAGAGCGGCGCCGTGAAGTCGCCGGTCGGCACCCGCGAGCCCTCGATGATCGGCTCGTAATAGCCGGTGAGGAAGCCTTCCGCGTCGCCGAGCTTGTTGATGCGCAGCGGGCGAAAATTGTCCTCGAAGAATTTCCGCGCGCCATCCTCCTCGAGCGGAATCGCCGCGACCGCGCGCTCACAAATCGGCTTGAGCGCCTCATTGATCACAATCGCCTCGCGGCCCGGCGGCTGCGCGCCGTTCAAGGCGCGGCAGCTCGCGAGAAAGACGGCAAAGGCGGCGGCGTGATCGTCGCCCGTCCAGCCTTGCAGCTCGGTCCAGTCGAGCGGCTGGTATTGGGTGTTCGGGAATTTGATCGGCTCGGCCCGGCCGGGAGCGGCGGTCGCCAGGCCGGCGACGATGAGGAGCGGGACGATGCGGTAGAAGCTCCGACCGGCTGGCGCCATCGCCTTATTGTCCGGCTTCGGTTGCGACGACCTTCCAGTTGGGATCGCGCGAAGAGACGTCGCGCGCGAACGTCCACACATCGGTCACGTCGGTGACCTTTTCGGCATTGCCCTCGATCACGGTTCCGGAGCGGTCGCGGGTCGCCGAAATGAGCTTGGAGACGAAGCGCACGGTGATCTGCGCGGTGCGCGCGCGCAGCTCCGCCGCGGTGATGGTCGAGCCGTCGATCGAGACGAAGCGGGTCTCCGCGGTTTCGCCGCGGCTTTCACGCTCGCCGATCGCGGCATCAAAGCCGTCATAGACCTCGCGCGAGAGCAGGCTGCGCAATTGCCGCCGGTCGCCGCCGGCGAACGCGGTCACGATCATTTCATAGGCGGCGCGCGCGCCGGTGATGAAGTGCTTGGCGTCGAAGCCCGGCTCGGCCGCGGCGATCGCGTCGAGCCCGGCGGTGACGCCGGCGCCGCTATCGGCGACGTCTTTCCAGCGGTCGGCGGCCGGGGGCTGGACCTCGACCGGTCGCGCCGCGGTCTCGGCCGGCCGCGGCGGCAAGGTCACGACCTTCTCGCTCGCCGGGCTGCGCACGGCATCGCGCGCCGAATACGGGTCGTAGGGCGGCCGTTCGCGGCCGGTGCGCTGGCCGAGCACGTTGCGCAGCCGCAGGAAAATAAAGACGGCCAGCGCCAGGAAAATGATGGTGTAGATGTCGAACACGTCTCGCATTCTCTCGGCGATGCTGTCGGCCGCACAGCGCGTCCAATTTGCGGTTCGCAACGGCGGAGCCGCAGGAGAGCCGGTCCCGCTCTATGTAAGCACGTACCGGTAACCATCCAGTGGCCGGGGGCGCGGGCGGGAGCAAAGCTTAAACGATCGCTGCCGCCACGCCAATAATGGAAGCGCCGGCCGGGTCGCCGCCGAATTCGGCCTCAAGGCGCACCGTACCCGGCGATTGGCGGCGCACATTTAGGCAGCGCGGCGGCAAACAGCACGTCCGGAGCCGGCGGCGGATGCCGGTTCCGCGGCGGACCCCGCCATTGTTCGCCTCGGCCGGCTGTGTTAGCCAACCGGCCCAACACTTGCGGGGCCGGAGACGAGCATGTCAGCGACCAATGGCGGTCCTCAGCCCCAGGCGACGGTGATGCCGCAGATCGGCGTCCTCGCCCAATATGTGAAGGACCTGTCGTTCGAGAACCCGAACGCGCCGCGGTCGCTTGCTCCCAGCGGGCAGCAGCCGACCATCAACATTCAGGTCAATGTCGACGCGGCGCCGATGAGCGGGGCGACCGGCGGCACCGACTTCGAAGTGAAGCTGCGGCTGGAAGGCAAGGCGGAAATCCAGGGCATGGTGCTGTTCGGCTTCGAACTCGTTTTTGCCGGCGCCTTCCGGATCCAGAACGTGCCGGCGGAAAGCCTGCAGCCGGTCGTGATGATCGAGTGTCCGCGGCTCTTGTTTCCCTTTGCCCGCGAGATCGTCGCGACCGCGGTGCGCAATGGCGGTTTCCCGCCCCTGCTGCTCGAACCGATCGACTTCGTCACCCTCTATCGCCAGCGCCTCGCGGCGATGCAGGCGTCACCGCCTTCGCAGCCGGTCAATCCGGGCTAAAGATAATCGCGCCAGATGGCGTTATCGCCGAGCGTGGCGATGAAGGCGCGGTGCGCCGCGCGCTCCTCTTCGGTGATCCGCACCGCGAGCGGCACGATGCGCTCGCGCACGATGATCGGCGCGCCGGCAGCCAGCCCCGGCATCGCCGCCTGCGCCAACACCAATTGCGCCTGGCGCGCATCGATCAGTTCGACATAGACCTCGGCCAGGAGTTCGGCATCGAGCAGCGCGCCGTGCTTGGTGCGGCGCGAATTGTCGATGGCATAGCGCACACACAGATCGTCGAGCCGATTCGATCCGCCCGGATATTTACGGCGGGCGATCAGCAGGGTGTCGATCATCCGCTCGCGCGCGATCAGCGGACGGCCGACGCGCTCGAACTCGGCGTTGAGGAAGCCGATGTCGAAGCCGGCATTGTGGATCACGAGCGACGCCTCGCCGAGGAAGGCGATCAGGTCGTCAACCACGTCGGCGAATAGCGGCTTGTCCTTGAGGAAGCCATCGGTGAGGCCGTGGACCGCGAACGCCTCCTCCGGCATGTCGCGCTCGGGATTGAGGTAGCGGTGAAATGTCTGCCCGGTCGGGATGCGATTAAAGAGCTCGATGCAGCCGATCTCGACCAGGCGATGGCCCTGGAACGGGTCGAGGCCCGTAGTCTCGGTGTCGAGCACGATTTCGCGCATCAAACCTCAGCCGCCGACTTAAAGCGCCGCTCACGAATCACCGGCGCGGACGCATTTTAGCAACCCGACGCAGAATGTCGCGCACCTGGGCGCGGGCGTGATCGAAGCCTTGCGAGCTGTCGAGGACGAAATCTGCCCGCCGGCGCTTTTCGGCATCCGGCGTCTGCTTGGCGACGAGCGCGGCGAATTTGTCCTCGGTCATGCCGGGCCGCTCGAAGGCGCGCTGGCGCTGGACGTGAGCCGGCGCCGAGACCACGATGACGGCGTCGCAGCGGTGCTCGCCGCCGGTCTCGAACAGGAGCGGAACGTCGAGGAGGACGACCGGCGCGCCGCGCGCCTGCGCCTCGGCGAGGAACCTGTCCCGTGCGGCGGCGACGAGCGGATGCACGATCGCTTCGAGCCGGGCGAGCGCGGCGGGATCGCCGACCACCATCGCGGCGAGCTTGGCGCGATCGACCGCGCCGCCCGAGGTCGCGCCGGGAAATGCCCGCTCGATCGCCGGCGCCGCCTCGCCCTGATACAGCGCGTGCACCACCGCGTCGGCGTCGTGCACCGGCACGCCGGCTTCGGCAAAGAACTCCGCGGTCTTCGATTTGCCCATGCCGAGCGAGCCAGTCAGGCAGAGGATGAAAGGCCGCTCGCCGCTCATTGCGCCAGGCATCCGCGCCGTCTCAAAAAATCGAGGGCCGCCAGCAGCGGCAGTCCGAGGATGGTGAAGTAGTCGCCCTCAAAGCGCTCGAAGAGCTCAATGCCGAGCCCCTCGATCTGATAGCCGCCGACGCTTGCGGTCGCAGCGCCGCCCACCGCGTCAAGATAGAGATCAAGAAAGCGGTCAGACAGCCGCCGCATCGTCAACCGCGCGACGCCGAGATGCTCGAAGACGACGCGCGTGTCCTCGACGAAGGCGATCGCGGCGTGGAGTTCATGAGTGCGGCCGGACAGAGCGCCGAGCTGATCGCGCGCCGCGGCGCGGTCAACCGGCTTGGCAAAGAGCTCGACGCCGAGCGCCAAAGTCTGATCGGCGCCGAGGACGAGCCGTCCGGGATTTTGTCGCGCCACGTGCGCCGCCTTTTCGCGGGCAAGATGCGCCGCAACAGCGCCCGCCCCTGCCGCGGCTGCGCCCGGTTCGAGGGCGCGCTCGTCGAGATCGGCCGGACGCACCGCGACCGGAATGCCCGCGGCCTCGAGCAGCGCCCGACGCGCGGCACTCTTCGAGGCAAGCACCAGGGGATCGGACGCAAGCCACAGCGACATCGCTCACGAAGCCATGTGCCGCCGGCGCTCGCCGAGAAGCGCCAGCACCGCGGCCGCCGTTTCCTCGATCGAACGGCGGCTGACGTCAATCGACGGCCAGCCATGCTTGGAGCACAGCCGCCGCGACGCGGCGATCTCCTCGGCGACCGCGTCGCGGTCGATATATTTATCATCGTCGCGGTGGGCCTTGAGGCCGAGGAGCCGGTTCTGCCTGATCTGCACGACGCGTTCCGGGCTCGCGAACAGGCCGACGACCAGCGGATGCTTGAGCCGCTCGATCGCCGGCGACAACGCCACGCCCGGCACCAGTGGCACGTTTGCCGTCTTGACGCCGCGGTTGGCGAGGTAAATCGAGGTCGGCGTCTTCGACGTCCGCGAGACGCCGACCAGCAGCACATCCGCCTCCTCGAGATCGTCGGTCTGCTGGCCGTCATCGTGCATCATGGTGTAGTTGAGCGCGTCGATGCGGCGGAAATATTCGGCATTGAGCGTGTGCTGGGCGCCAACCTTATGGGTCGATTCGGCGCCGAGATAAGCCTGGAACAGGTGTAGCACCGGGCCGAGGATCGACAGGCACGGCAGGCCGAGCTCGCGGCATTTTTTCTCCAGCCTGTCGACCAGGTTCTCTTCGAGCAGCGTGTAGAGCACGATCCCGGGGCATTCCTCGATCTCGGCAAGGACCCGGTCGAGCTGCTTCTGGGTGCGCACGAGCGGATGCACATGCTCGACCGGCATGATCTTGGCGTATTGCGCCGCCGCCGCCCGCGAGACGGTAATAAGGGTCTCGCCGGTCGAGTCGGAGATCAGATGCAGATGGAAGTAGCCGGCCGGATGCGGATGCGCCATGAAATGCGCCTCTGAAAAACCTGTCGATCATTGGGGAGAAGGCCATGGCTTACGGCACCGTGCAAGCAGCATCGGTGGGACAGCGGCAAAGCCATCCACATGGCTGCCTTCCCGCCGAGCGAGGAAAGGCCAAGGGTCGAGCACCGGTAAAATGTGGATAGAGCGCGCAGTGACACAGCGTAAATCAATGCAGACGGCGGTTTCGGATGCCCGCGCCCGATTTCCGAGGCTATGCGCCTTAACCGGGATATGTGGACTGACTGTGGATGATTGATCGACGGCCATGTATGAGTCCAATCAACCGACCAAGAGCTACAACAGATTCTTTTAGATTGATTTGAGTTAGGATTGGAATGTGGCTGACAAGCTCGTGGACAAACCACTGCTGCGCGTCTTGACCGGCAGCCATGAGGCTGTGCCGCCGCTTTGGCTGATGCGGCAGGCGGGCCGTTATCTTCCGGAGTATCGGGCGATACGCGCCAAGGCGGCAGGGTTTCTCGATCTCTGCTTTGACGCCAAGCAAGCCGCAGAGATTACCCTGCAGCCGGTCCGGCGTTTTGGCTTCGATGCGGCGATATTGTTTTCCGATATCCTCGTGGTGCCACATGCGCTCGGTCAGCCTGTGACTTTTGCGGAGAGCGAGGGGCCGCGACTTGAGGCGCTCAAAGATGCATCGGCGCTGAAGACACTGCGTGGCGAGATTGATCATATGGCGCTCGAGCCGGTTTATGAGGCGATTGCTCTGGTCAAACGTGAGCTGCCGGCGCGTGTGGCGTTGCTGGGCTTCTGCGGCGCGCCGTGGACGGTTGCGACCTATATGATCGCCGGCTGCGGCACCGCCGATCAGTTCCCTGCCCGGCTGTTTGCCTATCGGCATGGCGACGCATTTGGCAAGCTGATCGATCTCCTGGTCGAGGCCTCGACCGGCTATCTGATCCGGCAATTCAAAGCCGGGGCCGATGCCGTGCAGATTTTCGATACCTGGGCTGGGGTCTTGCCGGGCGGTGAATTCCGTCGCTGGTGCATCGAGCCGTGCAGCCGAATCGTTGCCGGAGTACGCAACGCGATACCTGGCGCCAAGATCATCGGCTTTCCGCGCGGGGCGGCGAGCGAGCTCGAATGCTACCTAGAAGGCGTCGCGGTCGATGCCATCGGGCTCGATTGGACCGTCGAGCTTGGTTTTGCGCGCGAGCGCGTGCAGACGCAGCGGCCGGTCCAGGGCAATCTCGACCCGCTCGCTGTTGTCGCCGGAGGCGCGGCGCTCGATCGCTCGATCGATGCCATTCTTGACGCGCTGTCGCGCGGGCCATTCATCTTCAATCTCGGCCACGGCGTCTTGCCGGAAACGCCGATCGCGCATGTCGAACAGCTGGTCGCACGGGTGCGCGGCGCAGCCCGGGCGTGAGCGAGCGCCAGAGCAGGGGGAGCAAGCGGGTGGATCTCTACGCGTGGGTCAAGGCGTTCCACATCATCGCGGTGATCGCCTGGATGGCGGGCATGCTCTATCTGCCGCGGCTCTTCGTCTATCACTGCGCGGCCGAGAAGGGCTCGGTCCAGTCGGAGACCTTCAAGCTGATGGAGCGTCGGCTCCTGCGCGGCATCATCAATCCGGCGATGATCGCGGCCATCGCGCTCGGGCTGTGGCTCGCCTGGATCGGGCCTGATTCTCGCTATGGCTGGTTCGCCGCACCCTGGCTCTGGGCCAAGATCGTGCTGGTTATCGCCATGACCGCGCTTCACGGCCTGTTCGCCCGGTGGATGAAAGATTTCGCGGCCGACCGCAATCGGCATTCGCAGAAATTCTATAGAATAATCAATGAGGTACCGGCGGTGCTCGTGGTGCTTATCGTGCTTCTGGTGGTGTTGAAACCGTTCTGAGAACTGCGCGTTGCCGGTGCAAAGTGCGTCTCGGCCCTTGCCTGAAGTGCGGTCTTTTCCTATCTTTCTACCATCCCACCCAATGTAGGCGGATGCGATTGAGTTCTGGCTCCAGTGGACTGGAGCCGATTGATGCATCGGGGTTCGGGGCCAAGCTCCTCGCAACCCAAGACCTGCGACCCTCTTCTTGCCAGCGACGCCGCGACCCCAACCCACGCGCTGGCCCGATTTCCATAGGACATTCTGTATGCGGGAAATGAAACTCCAGGAACTTAAAACCAAGACTCCGGCCGAGCTCGTCTCCTTTGCCGAGGAGCTCGAGGTCGAGAACGCCTCGACCATGCGCAAGCAGGAGCTGATGTTCGGCATCCTCAAGCAGCTCTCGGCGCGCGAGACCGACATCGTCGGCGAAGGCGTCGTCGAGGTGTTGCCCGACGGCTTCGGCTTTCTGCGCTCGCCGGAGGCGAATTATCTGCCGGGCCCCGACGACATCTATGTCTCGCCCTCGCAGATCCGCCGCTTCGGTCTGCGCACCGGCGACACCATCGACGGCCACATCCGCAGCCCCAAGGAAGGCGAACGCTATTTCGCCCTGCTCAAGGTCAACTCGCTCAATTTCGAGGACCCGGACAAGGCGCGGCACAAGGTCAATTTCGACAATCTGACGCCGCTCTATCCGGACGAGTGGCTGAAGATGGAATATGAGGATCCGACCAAGAAGGATCTCTCAGCGCGCGTCATCGACATCGTGGCGCCGGTCGGCAAGGGCCAGCGCGCGCTGATCGTGTCGCCGCCGCGCACCGGCAAGACCGTGCTTCTGCAGAACATCGCCCACTCGATCACGCACAATCACCCGGAATGCTATCTGATCGTGCTCCTGATCGACGAGCGGCCGGAGGAAGTCACCGACATGCAGCGCTCGGTCAAGGGCGAGGTGATCTCCTCGACCTTCGACGAGCCAGCAGTGCGCCACGTCCAGGTCGCCGAGATGGTGATCGAGAAGGCGAAGCGGCTGGTCGAGCACGGCCGCGACGTGGTCATCCTGCTCGACTCGATCACCCGGCTCGGCCGCGCCTACAACACCGTCGTCCCCTCCTCCGGCAAGGTGCTGACCGGCGGCGTCGACGCCAACGCTCTGCAGCGGCCGAAGCGCTTCTTCGGCGCCGCGCGCAACATCGAAGAAGGTGGCTCGCTGACCATCATCGCCACTGCGCTGATCGACACCGGCAGCCGCATGGACGAGGTGATCTTCGAAGAGTTCAAGGGCACCGGCAATTCGGAATTGATCCTCGACCGCAAGGTCGCCGACAAGCGCACCTTCCCGGCGATGGACATCACC
>Ga0187784_10000809_pt1 | contig 23883 bp, 21 predicted proteins | sample 1015_SJ02_MP15_2_FD_132964 | JGI IMG/M metagenome (GOLD analysis project Ga0187784, IMG submission 132964) | Tropical peat soil microbial communities from peatlands in Department of Meta, Colombia - 1015_SJ02_MP15_20_MG | ecosystem: Environmental > Terrestrial > Soil > Wetlands > Peat | place... | reverse complement strand
CGAGAACGCCGTCCCGTCGATCGTGCGCCCCTCGAGCGCGCCGACCTTGCCCCCGAGCATCTCGAGGACATGGGCGACGGTCATCCGGGACGGAATCGCGTGCGGGTTAATCAGGAGGTCCGGCGTAATCCCGTCGCGCGTGTACGGGAGGTTCTCCTGGGGGACGATGAGGCCGATGACGCCCTTCTGGCCGTGGCGGCTCGCGAACTTGTCCCCGAGCTCGGGGACGCGCTGGTTGCGGACCTTGACCTTGACGAGCTTCGAGATGTTCTCCCCCTCGGTGAGGATCACGTTGTCGACCCAGCCGGATTCGCCGAACCGCACGGTGACGCTCGTCTCGCGCCGCTTCTGGGGCGTGAGGAGGTCGGTCTTCTCCTCGAGGAACCGCGGAGGGCTCGTCTTTCCGACCAGAACGTCGCCCTCGCTGACCTCGAGCTCCGGGAAGATGAGCCCGTCCTCGCCGAGGTTGCGGTACGCCGTGTCGACGCGGGCTCCGGCGACGTCCGGCCGGGGGATCTCGAACCGGTCCTCCTGGCCGCCCGGGTACTTGCGCTCCTCCCCCCGGTAGGTCCGGAAGAACGATGAGCGGCCCAAGCCCCGGTCGATCGCGCCCTTGGAAAAGACGAGCGCGTCCTGCATGTTGTACCCCTCGTAGGAGAGGACCGCGACGACGAAGTTCTGGCCCGCGGGACGCTCGGTGAAGTGGACGTAGCGCATCGTCTGCGTCTGGAGGAGCGGGGCCTGCGGGTAGTGGAGGAGGTGGCCGCGGGTGTCGGGACGCCGGCGGTAGTTGACCGACTCGACGCCGAGCGCCTGCTTCGCCATCCCCGATCCCATCGTGTTGCGCGGCGCGCTGTTGTGCTCCGGATACGGAATCAGCCCGGTGCACACCCCGAGCATGAGGTTCGGGTCGATCTCGAGATGCGTGTGGCGATCCGTGAGGAGGTTCGCCGTGGGGAACTCCTCGTGGCAGAGGCCGCACTCGAGGACCGCCGCGTCCCGCTTGTCGCCCATCGAGGTCCATCGGAGATCGCTGCGGCTCAGCGCTCGCTCGCACTTCGGGCACCGGTCGGGGGGGACGTACGGGTCGACCGCGATCAGGGAATCCTCCTCCTCCTCGGCGTCGATCCATTCGATCTTGCCCTGGCGGATGAGGTCGCTGAACGACAGGGTCCCGCGCGCGAGCTCGTCGAGGTCGCTCCGGGAGACCCGCGGGACCCCGTTCTTCACGACGATCAGGGGCCGGCGCAGCCGGCCGGAATCGGAGTGGACGATGACCTCGTTCATCTCGTCGTCATACCGAACGTTGATCTCGTAGGTCTTGTCGCCCAGGGTCGGCGAGAGGGTGCCGGTCCGCCGGCGCTCCCGGATCTCGCGGACGAGATCGACAGGCTGGGAGTGAAGCCCGACCAGGTTCCCGTTGACGTAGACCCGGGCGGCGCGGCGCCCTTTTGGCGCCGAGACCTCCTGGAAGACCTCGGGGCCGATCTCGCGGGTGTTGAGGTCGCGCAGGATGAGCGTGACCTCCTCCTCGTCCGCCCCTTCGGAGACGTCGACGCAGAGGGCGTAGTTCTTGACGAGGCCGCAGTTCTGACCCTCGGGCGTCTCATTCGGGCAGAGCCGGCCCCACTGTGTCGGGTGGAGGTCGCGCGCCTCGAAGTGGGGTTGGCTCCTCGTGAGGGGGCTTGTGACCCGCCGAAGGTGACTGATCGTCGACATGTGGCTCGTCCGGTCGAGCACCTGGCTCACCCCGGCGCGGCCCCCGACCCAGTTGCCGGTCGCGAGGGCGTGAACGAGCCGTTGGGTCAGGAGGTCCGGCCGGATCGCGCTCGCGATCCGGAGGTCCTTCTTGCGTGCGAAGGAGCGCTCGAGCTGGTACTTGAGATCCTTCAGAAGGAGAGAGAACGCGACCCGGAAGAGGTCCTCCATCAGGTCGCCGGCGAGCTTCAGGCGCTTGTTCGCGTAGTGGTCCTTGTCGTCCTCGCCTCGGACCTTCAGATGAAGCTCGAGGACGGTGCGCGCCATCCGTGCAAGGTAGAGGGCCTTCTTCAGGCGGTCCGCCTTCGTGTCCCCGAGGTGCGGGAGGAGCGATCGGTCGAGGATGCCGTCGACCTTGCGCTGGCGGTACTCCTTCGCCTGACCGGTCGCGAACTTCTTCTCGAGGAAGATCAGCGCGTCCTCGGTCGTGAGGATCCCTTCCGGGGGGTACAGCTTCTTCGAAACGCACTCCTCGAGATTGACGTTGAGGAGGTGCTTCATCGTCTGGACGAACGGCTCGTCCAGCGGCATCAGCTCGCCGAGCACCGCCTGGAAGATCTCCTCGTCGTTTTTCATCCCGAGCGCCTTCATCAGGATCGCGAGCGGGATCTGACCGCTCGCCGTCGGGACGGAGACCTGGAGCACGCCGTCCTTCTTCTTCTCCACGACCGTGAGCGAGCGGTACCCGCCCCGCTGACTGAAGACCTTAGCGCTTTCGATCGGGGTGCCGTAGCGCTCGTTGAACTCCGCGAAGATCCGGTTCGGCGCGAGATCCTCGAGGCTGATGATCACCCGCTCGGTCCCGCCGATGATGAAGTACCCACCGGGGTCGAGCGGATCCTCGCCATACTCGACCAGCTTCGCGCGGTACTCGTCATCGGAGAGCCAGATCTGGTCGTCCTCGGAGATCTTGTACCGGTTCAGGTTGCACGGCCGGCTCTTGACCATGATCGGGAGGTCCCCGATGTGGACGTCCTCGGGCGCGCGCTCGACGCCGTTCTCGACGACCGTGACCTTGAGGTAGATCGGGGCCTGGTAGGTGAGGTTGCGCAGGCGCGCTTCCATCGGGGTCAAGGTTGGCTTCGAACCGACCGGCTCTTTGACGAACGGGGCACCGATGAAGATCGTCGGCTCGGCCGAGGGGTTGACGTTCCCTCGGGCGTCCCGACGGCGGCCGACGCGCACGTAGATGGAGCTCTTGGTCTTCTGGACGTCGAGCCGGATCACGCCGCGCTCGGTGGAGTCCTCGCTCACCCGGGCATCGTCGACAATCCGCTGCATCCGGGAGTTCGGGTTGTCCTTGGTCGGAAGGAAATCGTTGAAGCTCGCGAGGTGGTGGTTGACGATCGATCGCTCTCGGAAGAATCCGTCGACGATTTCGCGCATGGACGTTCAATCTCCTCCGGCCGACGCGACGATCACCCGATAGGCGACCGCCTCACCGGCGGTCGCGCTCGGCCGGCGAATCCGCACCAGTCGGCCTGCGAGGTTCTCCCCGGCGGCCCGCATCCCCTCGTACTTCGGATCCGTCTTGAGCCCGGGGTCGAGGGAGAGGATCTTGGGGAGGCGCTCCGGGGCGGTCCCGAGCGTCTCGAGGGCCTTCCGGCTCTCCTCCTCCGAGAGGATCTCGTGCGGTGGCGCCAGGTGATGCGCAACGAACGGCCGGGCCGATGCGCCGGGTTTTGGCGGCGCGTTGCGGCCACGCGAGCGGCGGGGGATCGTGGGGGTCATGCGAACCTCGGGAGCGGGTCACGGGCCCGGGGGGACATCCGGACCGGCCCCGTCGGCGACGTGGGACCGATCGTTCGAACCCCCGACCACCTGGTTAAAAGCCAGATGCTCTGGGTAGGGCCATCGGTGGGACCGAACGGCCTACCTACCTGAGCTACGGGCCCGATCGCGCTCCGCTCGAGGGGGACCGTTGCGCCGTATTTCACGTTATTCCTGACGGGATTCACGAGAGGCTCTCCAGGCTCGAGATGATCGACCAGATCGCCGTCCGGCCGTGGGTCGGGAGGTTGGGGTCGTTCGCGAGATCGTCGAGGACGTACACGGCGCTCGCGATCCGGACATCGAGGGCGACCCGAGGCTTCGCGAGCTCGTCCATCGCGGACTGCGCACCGCGGCGGACGTTGCGCGGAACCGAGAGGTCTTCGGCGAGCTGGCCCAGCGACTCCACGATCCGCGTGAGCCCGGGACGGTCGACCTCACCGGGAAGGGGAGAACCGACGGCGAGCGCGGGGGGTGCGGACGCGGCGTTCGGCGCCGTCATGTCGGGTGGGTCTCCCCGCCCTCTTTGTACGCCGTAACGACCAGGAGGGTCTTGGTCTCGCGGATGCCGCGGACCGACGGGAGCCGGTGCAGGACGAAGTCCTTCAGCTCCTCGTAGTGCGGGAAACGGACCTTGAGGAAGATGTCGGTGTCCCCGGTGACGAGGAAGACATCCTCGACCTCCCCGAACTTGGCCACCTCTCCGGCGACCGTGTCCGCTTCGGAGGTCTCGACCTTGAGAGCGATGAGCGCGACGACGTGTTCATCCCCCCACACCTTCGTGAACGCGCTTTCGACGGCTCGGCTGACTGGCGGTTTCGCGGCACTCGGTTTGTCCATGATTCCCCCTACCCTGTACGCGGCGCACTACCCCGAACTGCGGATGCCGGCTCTCCTTCGCCGCTACGTCGCCGGAGCAGACTCGAACTCCTCTTGGAGGTCGTTAATGACCTGGTCGATCACGGCCCCGGCGGACGGAGCGCGGTACTCCCGCACCCCTCCGGCTTCACTCGACACCCGGGCGATCAGGTCGGCTGGCCCGCGGAGGAACTCAACGCTACAGATGAACTCCTCCATGATGGCCGGCCCCCACCGCGCCGTGCGGCCGACAAAGGTCCTCTATATAGGCTTTCCGGTTCGGCGACGGACGGCGGACGACCCGCCGGGACGCGGGGGAATCTACGAACTCACCGGACGGGCGCATCGTTATCTTCGCCGTTCCGTAGGGGCCGCCGGAGCATCGAATGGCCCCCGATGCGCGACCGATCCGGATGGAGGTCCGCGTCGAGCTGAAACCCGGTGTGATGGACGCCGAGGCCCTGAGCATCGAGAAGTCCCTCGGGTTGCTCGGGATCGACCACGTCCACCAGGTGACGACCGCCCGGGTCTACGACCTCGAGTTCACGGACGTAACGCCGGCCGACGCCCAGCGGCTCACCGACGAGGCGGTCGAGCGGCTGCTCGCGAACCCCGTGATCCATCGGGTCACGGTGCGGCCCGCGACTCCGTAGCTCCATGTCCGGGTGGGCTGACGGCGTAACCTCCGTCCCCTTTCGACGCGCCTCCGTGGAAACTCTCGAGGAAGTTTCGAGGGACCGCGGGCTGGGGTTCGACCGGTTCGACCTGCAGAGGCTTCGCGAGTACTTCCGGCGGGAGGGGCGCGAGCCCACGGACCTCGAGCTTGCCGGGATCGCCCAGAGCTGGAGCGAGCACTGCAGTTACAAGAGTTCACGACCATTCTTGCGACGCGCATTTCGAGACCTGCGGTCCCCCTCGAGGGTCCTCGGCACGGGGGACGCGGGCGTCCTTCCGTTCGAGAAGGGGTTTGCGTACGCGCTTCGGATCGAATCGCACAATCACCCCTCGGCGGTTGAACCGTACGGTGGGGCCGCGACGGGCATTGGGGGCATCCTACGAGACGTTCTCGCCGTCGGCGCGAAACCGGTCGCTCTCGCCGACCCCTTGTTCTTCGGGCCCCTCGATCTTCCCCGGGAGCGACTCCCGCCGGGCGTGAAGAGCCCCCGGTACCTCGCGGAGGGGGTGATCGCCGGGATTCGTGACTACGGAAACCGCGTGGGAGTCCCGACGGTGTCGGGAGGGGTCTACTTCGATCCTGCGTACGTCGTCAACCCCGTCGTCAACGTCGCGTGCGTCGGCTTCTTCCCGCGCCGATGCTTCCTACCGAACCGAGCGCGCGCCGCGGGGGACCGGCTCGTGCTGGTCGGCGGCCGGACCGGCCGGGATGGGATCGGAGGCGTGGCGTTCGCCTCGAAGGAACTCACCTCCCGGAGCGAGACGGAGTCTCGGGGAGCGGTGCAGCTCGGCAATCCCATCATGAAGGAGCCGCTGATCCACGCCTGTCTCGAATCGTTCGATCGGGGTTGGGTCCAGGGGCTCAAGGACCTGGGCGGAGGGGGCCTGGCGACCGCGTCCGGCGAGCTCGTGCATGCGGGGGGTTTCGGCTCCCGGATCGACCTCGCCCGAGTGCCGCTCCGGGAATCCGGTCTCCTTCCCTGGGAAGTCTGGATCTCGGAATCGCAGGAACGGATGGTTCTCGACGTTCGGCCGAAGGACCTCGACGCGCTCCTCCGCATCTTTCGACGGCACGACGTGCCGGCCTCTCCGATCGGCGAAGTGACGAAGGGACCGTACGAGACGATCGAGTGGAATGGTCAACCGGCGGGCCACCTGCGAGTCGGATTCCGCGTCGAACCCCCCTCGCGGAACCGCCCGCACAAGGCGGTTCCCCGGACCTACGGCGAGACTCCGACCGTCGCCAACGACGATCTCGGTGGCCTCGTCCAGGACCTGGTGCTCGCCCCGGATTCCGTCTCGAGAGAAGGTCTCCTCCGGGTCTACGACCACGAGGTCCAGGGCCGGACGGTCGTGAAGCCCTTGCACGGTCGGCCCGAATCCCCTTCGCACGGCGACGCCGCCATCCTGCAGCCCCGCCCGGAGAGCCGACGAGGGCTCGCCATCGCCACCGCGGCCCAGCCGTGGGCCTGTCGGGAGGATCCGAGGGAAGGTGCCTCGATGGTAGTCGAAGAGGCGGCTCGGAACCTGTTCTCCGTAGGGGCGCGGCCGGACGCGTTGACGAACTGTCTGAACTTCGGAAACCCCGAGGACCCGAGGGTTCTCTCCGATTTCGCGGCCGTCACCGATGGCCTCGCGACCGCCGCGCGTGCGCTGGGGTTCATGGTCCCTTCGGGGAACGTCAGCTTCTACAATGGGGGCCTCGGCGCGGAGATTCCTCCGACCCCCGTGCTCCTGGCCACGGGAATCGTCGAGTCCATCGACCACGCAGTGACCAGCGACCTCAAGTCGACCGGGGCGGCCCTTTACCTCGTGGGCCCGTCCCGGCCCGAACTTGGAGGATCCCTCTGGGCGCGTCGGGCGGGTCGATCGGGCCTTCGCGTCCCCCCGACCGATCCGCGCGCGCTGCGCCAGGCCGGTGAGCACCTGCGAACTGCGATGGCCCAGGGGCTGGTCCGTTCCGCGCATGACGTCTCCGACGGTGGGTTGGCGGTCACGCTCTGCGAGATGGCGTTCGGCGGCGGCCTCGGATTCTCGGTCGACCTCGCGGTGAGCGGCCTATCGGGTCCGGGGATCGCGCTCGCGGCGGAGGGAGGCTCCCGGTTCGTGGTCGAAGTACCGAGGGTGGACGAGCGGAGGTTTGAGCAGGTCCTCGGTCCGACCCCGCACGCGATCCTCGGGGAGGTGACCGCGGCCGGAGGCACGTTCCGCTGGTCGGATCGGTCTCTCGCGTCCATTCCGCTCGAGCCCCTGTACCGGCGCTGGCGCACGGGCCTCGGACTCCCGTAGCGAACCGATGACCGTCACCGCGCTCGTCTCGGGAGGAAAGGACTCCGTGTACGCCGCGTACCTCGCCGATACGCAAGGCTGGCCAGTCGACGAACTCCTGACGGTCCATCCGGCCGACCCGGACTCCCTCATGTACCACACCCCGAATCTCGAGCTGGTGGCCCTGCAGGCGACCGCGTGGGGGAAACACCACCGGGCCGTGCCCGTCCCCGCCGCGACGGAGGCCAGCGAGCTCGAGACGCTCTCTAAAGCTCTGGCGGGGCACTCCGGCCCGATCGTCGTAGGGGCGATCCAGTCGTCGTTCCAGTGGGCACGGGTGGTCCGGATCGGGGACGCCGTGGGTCGCCGGATCTACGCCCCACTCTGGCGGAAGGACCCGGCTCGAGTGGTCCGCGAGGAGATCGCGGCCGGGCTCGACATCCGTCTCGTCCACCTGGCGGCCGAGCCCTTGACGGCCGATCTCTTGGGGCATCGAATGGATGCGGAGCTCGTTCAGGAGCTCGAGAGGCGAAGCCGCTCGGTCCGGGCCGTGAACGCCGCCGGGGAAGGGGGAGAGTACGAGACCCTCGTCGTTGACGCGCCCTTCTTCCGCTCCCGAATTGTCCTCGACGAAACCGATGCGATCGTGACGGGATCGACCGCGCGGCTCGCGGTGCGGAAAGCCCACCTCGAGCCAAAGAGGTTCCGGGAGCAAGGGATCGTGGCATGAGCCGTCCCGTTCGGGTTGCGCTCCGACCGACCGCGGTGCGTGCCGTCCGGCGGGCGCTCCGTGCCCTCGGGGATCCCCGCGCGCGGCCGAACCTCCGCTGGCTTTCTGGAATCTCCCAGGAGTCGCCGGCGCGAATCTCCGAGGTCCTCGCGGAAACGGAAGATCTGGTCCCCTGGGAAGCGGAGATCCGACGGCGACACCTGGAGGGGGGGCGGTGGTACTATGCGCAGTTCCGTGCGCCGTTCGAGCTCTACGCTCTCGTCCGATTCTTGCGCCCGAGCCACGTCGTCGAGACGGGGGTCTCGAGCGGCGTGTCCTCTGCGCACCTCCTCGCCGGCCTGCATCGGAACCGGACCGGAACCCTCCACTCCATCGACTTGCCGACCTACCAGAGAGGGACCCGCTTCGGTTCCCGGGACTCCCCCGTCGCCCTCCCCCCGGGCCTCTCCCCCGGATGGGCAGTCCCGGAACGGCTGAGGTCCCGGTGGGACCTCCGACTGGGGACCAGCGAATCGATTCTCCCGGGGCTCGTGGACGAGGTCGAGTCCGTCGGGCTATTCCTCCACGACAGCCTTCACTCTGCGCCCCACCTCACCTTCGAGCTGAGCACCGTCCGCCCGAAGCTCGCGCGCGGGGCCGTCGTCCTAGCCGACAACACCATGTGGACCGGCGCGGCGTTCCCGAGGTTCGCGAAATCTCTTGGCGTCCCGATGCTGCGTCGGGGCCGGACCGACCTGGTCGGACTGCGGGCCCCCGGAGCGTCCCCGGGAACTGAACCTTTCACGTTATAGTACTCTAGAGCTCCTAGGGAGTCCGAGGAGGCGACCGATGGGGTCCACTCGAGTCGACGACGCGGTCCCGCAAACCGCTCCACCAAAAGAAGCGTCGAACCCCGTCGTGGCACGACGGGACCGTTGGATGGCCGAGATCCTGGCACCGGCGATCGCAAAGAACCCGGAGCGGAAGGAACGGTTCACGACGCTGGGGGGGATCGAGATCGACCGGGTCTACGTTCCCGATGCGAGATCCTCGTTCGACCGGATCGGGTACCCGGGGCAACGCCCGTTCACACGGGGGATCCACCCGACGATGTACCGGGGTCGGGTCTGGTCGATGCGGATGTTTTCCGGGTTCGGCTCGCCCGAGGACACCAATCGGCGGTTCCGATACCTCCTCGCGCATGGCGAGTCCGGACTATCGATTGCCTTCGATGACCCGACGCTCTACGGGCTCGATGCCGACGACCCCGAATCCGTCGGTGAGGTCGGCAAGTGCGGGGTGAATGTCAGCTCGCTCGATGACATGCAGCGGCTACTCCACGGGATCCCGCTCGGCCGGGTGACCACGAGCATGACGATCAATGCCCCCGCGAACATCCTCTGGGGGATGTACCTCCTCGCGGGCCAAGAATCGGCGGTGCCGTTCGCGGATCTCGGGGGAACGACGCAGAACGACATCCTGAAAGAGTACATCGCGCAGAAAGAGTTCCTCTACCCCCCGCGTCCGGCGCTCCGCCTCGTGACCGACACGATCGAGTACGCGACTCGCGAGACCCCGAAGTGGAACCCCGTCTCGATCTCGGGATACCACATCCGTGAGGCGGGCTCGACCGCGGTCCAGGAGCTCGCGTTCACGCTCGCCGACGGGCGGACGTACGTGGCGGAGGCCAAGGCCCGGGGGATCGACGTCGACGAGTTCGCGCCTCGCCTCTCGTTCTTCTTCAACTCCCACAATGACCTCTTCGAGGAGGTCGCGAAGTTCCGGGCCGCGCGACGCATCTGGGCGCACGTGATGCGGGAGGAGTTCGGCGCGACGAAAGAGCGTTCGCTCTGGCTTCGGTTTCACACCCAGACGGCGGGATGTTCGTGCACGGCCCAGCAGCCCGAGCTCAACGTGATTCGCACGACCGTTCAGGCCCTCGCAGGGGTCGTCGGCGGGACCCAATCCCTCCACACGAACTCGTTCGACGAAGCGATCCAGCTCCCGAGCGAGGACGCCGTTCGGATCGCGCTCCGGACCCAGCAGATCCTCGCGCACGAGTCCGGTCTCGCCGACACGATCGACCCGTTCGGAGGGAGCTACTACGTCGAGTGGCTCACGGACGAGATCGAATCCGAGGTTTGGAAGTACTTCGAACGAATCGACGCCCTGGGCGGCGTGGTGGCGGGGATAGAACGCGGATTCTTCCAGCGCGAGATCCAGGAGTCCTCGTTCCGCTACCAGCGCGCGGTCGAGAACGGAGAGGCGAAGATTGTCGGGGTCAACGCGTACACCGTCGACACTCCGGTGCGGGTTCCCCGCCTTCGAATCTCCGAGGAGGCCCGCCGGCAGCAATCTCGGCGGCTCGCCCGGCTGCGGGCGCGACGGGACCCCCGACGTCACTCGACGGCGCTCGACCGACTGCGGAAGGTCGCCGAAACCCCGGACCAGAACACGATGCCGGCGGTCCTGGACGCGCTCCGCGCCCACGCGACGCTCGGCGAGGTCGTCCACGCGTTCCAGGACGTGTACGGGGCGTACCGCGAGCGATCGACGTACTGAACGTGCGCGGCGATCTCCCGGCCGAGGAGGAACGAGGGACGCGGTCCCGCCGAGGAGCCGCCGACTCCCCGACCGCGTACCGGGCGACTCTCGAGGGCCTGTACCATCGCCGACGATTCGGGCTCCGCCCCGGCCTGGATGTGATCGAGGGACTTCTCGACGCGCTCGGACACCCCGAACGGTCGTTCCCGGCGATCCACGTCACGGGGAGCAAGGGCAAGGGATCTGTCGCCGCGATGGCCCAGGCGATCTTGAGCGCCCAGGGCCTTCGGACGGGACTCTTCACGTCTCCGCATCTCGTGAGCTACCGGGAACGGATCCAGCGGGACGGCGCGCTCATCGATCCCGCATCCGTGGTCGAGGGAATCGAGCGGGTCGATGCGGCCGCGAACCGGCTGACGAGGGCGGGGCGGATCGATCGGGAACCGACGTTCTTCGAGGCGACGACCGCGCTCGGGCTGGACTGGTTCCACCGCCAGTCGGTCGACGCCGCGGTGGTCGAGGTCGGAATCGGGGGCCGGCTCGACGCGACGAACGTCCTCGACTCCCGAGTCGGTGTCATCACGACCATCGAGCTCGAGCACACCGACGTCCTGGGACCGACGCTGAGCGACATCGCCCGCGAGAAGTCCGGAATCTTCCACCCCGGCATGGTCGGTGTGGTGGGGACTCTTCCCGCCGAACCCCGCTCGGTCGTCGAATCGATCGCCCATCGCGAAGGGATTCCCCTCTGGCACCTCGACGACGAGATCGAGGTGGTCGACCGGGTGCTGTCCGAGAACGGGCAGACGTTCACCGTCCGTCTCCTGGGACACGAGTGGCGGAACCTCCGCATTCCGCTCCTGGGGAGGTTCCAGCCGACCAACGCGGCCCTCGCTCTGGCCGCGACGAGCCGGTTCGTCGAGACCCTCGGTCGCGGGCTCGACGAGGAGGCGGTGCGGCGCGCACTGGCGGGGGTCCGTTGGCCGGCCCGTCTCGAACGCGTCGCGATGCGGCCCGGGCTGTTTTACGACGTCGCCCACACGCCGGAAAGCGCGCGGGCCGTCGCCCAGAGCCTCGCGGAGGTCTCTCCCCTCACCGATCCCTCGGACAGCGCGGTCGTCTTCGGTTGCCTCCGGGGAAAGGACGTTCCGCACATCCTCGACGCGTTCGCTCCGCTCGCCCGTACTCTCGTCGTGGTCCCGGTACGATCGGAACGGGGACTTGACCCGGCCGAGATTCGCGCGGCGGCCGCCGGACGATTCCCTCGGGTCGTGGTCGCCCGCTCGGCCCCGGAGGGTCTCCAACTGGGCCGGGCGGCGACGGGCCCGGACGGATTCACCCTGGTCGTGGGAAGCGACTACCTGATCGGCGAGCTTCTGAACCCGGGCCGCGCGGAAACGGACGAACCGGACCTCTCGGACCCGGGCCTCGGGGAACCGCCCGCCGCCGAGGCTCCGCCGGCAGCGGATGCCTCGCCTCCGAAGCGCCGGCGGGTGCGACGGTCGTGAGATGGCGCTCGACGGAGGACCGACGATGGACTGGGAGTCGGTCCTCGACCGGCTCTCCGCCTTCTACGGCCGAGGAGACTGGCGGACGCCGTACCTCCGCGACCACGCGGAGAACCCGTTCCAGGTCCTGATCGGGACGATCCTCTCGCAGCGGACCCGCGACGAGAATACCGATGTCGCGAGCGCACGACTCTTCGCGAGATTCCCCGACGTCGCGGCGCTCGCCTCGGCCCCGTCTCGAGAGATCGAACCCTTGATCCGGGCGACCGGCTTCTACCACGTCAAGGCCCGGGTCATCCGGGAGTGCGCTCGACAGATTCAGGCCCGGTTCTCGGGCGCCGTGCCGCGCACGATAGAGGAGCTCACGTCGCTCCCCGGCGTTGGACCGAAGACCGCGAACTGTGTGCTCGTCTTCGGCTACGGGATCCCGGCGATCCCGGTCGACACCCATGTCCACCGCATCGCGAACCGGCTCGGAGTCGTGCGGACGCGCACCCCCGAGGCGACCGAGGCGCGTCTCCGCGAGATCGTGGACAAGCGGTACTGGATCCCCCTGAATCCGCTCCTCGTCCAGCACGGCCAGAACCTGTGCCGCCCCCGGGGCCCCCGATGCCCAGAGTGTCCGATCCGCGACCTCTGCGCGACCGGTCGGGCACTCAGCTCGGGGCACGACCCCCCGCGTCGGGAGGACCGTCCGAGGTGGCGGGGGTCGGCGGGAGCGCGACGAGCGCGACGAGCGTCGCCCCGACCGTCAGCGCAAGGACGGACCACGCCACGGGATAGGACGTCGCCGCGACGACGTAGCCGAACAGGAACGACACGATCGCGCCGCCGGCGAGCTGGATCGAGTTGAAGAGACCGATCGTGAGCGGGACCTCCTCGGGGGGGACCTCTCTCCAGAACTGCGGTAGGACGTACATCACCGCGTAGATGAATCCGTAGCTGAGCGAGAAGACGCACCCGATGATCACGGCCCCTGCGAGTCCGACGAGCGGAAGTGCCGCGAGCACTCCCCCGGAGAGGACGGTGGCGAGGACGAGCTGGGTCCGGTGATTGCGGTGCCGCTCTGCGATGGGCCCGCCGACGGGTCCACCGAAGAAGCTCGGGAAGACGAACAGCATCCCCACCACCCCTGCAAGCGCGATCGACCAGCCTTCGACGGACTCCCCGTAGGGCACGATGAACTGGCCCGTCGCGAACGTGGCCCCTTCGAGCCCAACGAACGCGAACCCGATCGCCCAGGCTCCGCGGTAGCGGAGGCCGGCCGGGAGCCCCCGCGACGGGGCGGGGCGACGCGCCGTCGGAGCCCCGGCCCGGCGCGGCACCAGGATCAGCGCGAGCAGCACGAGGACTCCGAGCGTGATCCCGCCGATCGCCATCGCCCCGCGCCACCCGACCTCCGGGATGAGCAGGGAACTCCCGAGAACTCCGAGGCCGGCTCCTGCACTGAACGCCGAGCTGAACGTGCCGATCGCCAGTCCTCGCCGCCCGGGCGGATAGAGGCTTCCGACGAGACCGATCGCCGGGGAGAAGAACAGCGCCGCGCCGACGCCCGCGGCGACCCGGGTGGCGAGAAGGACCCCGAAAGAGGGGGAGACCGCGCTCGCCACCCCGGCGACCGCGAGAAGGCCAACGCCCCAGAGCGACACCGCACGGGGGCCGTACCTCCGGGAGAGAAAGCCGGCGGGAACCTGGAGGAGGCCGGCCCCCACAAGGAAGCCGGCGGTCAGGAGACCCCAATCGGCGGGCCCGACGTGAAACTCCTCGCCCAGAGTAACGAACCCGGGACCGATGTCGAACCAATTGTAGGCGTACCCGACCCTCAATGCGATCAGGATCACGGTCGCACGCCGGACGGAGTCCCTCGAGAGTTCCGACGAGAAGACCATCTCTCGGGGTCGACCGTTCCTGCCGGGCCGCGCGCCACGGGAACCCGGCGGTGCCGCGGAGGGGCTACACATTTTAAGCATGGGCGGCCGTCGGCGCGAAACCATGGATCCATCCGAGTACGACCTGCCGTTCTTCCATCGGCAGGGATTCCACCGCAGCACGTGCGTCGTCTGCGGCCACGCGTTCTGGACCCTCGGGGAGTTCGATCGCTGCCAGGAAGCTCCGTGCCAGGACTACCGCTTCATCGGCTCTCCGATCTTCGCCCGCCCCTACTCGCTGCGCGAGATGCGCGAAACGTTCCTCAGCTTCTTCGAGGCGCGCGGTCACGCGCGAATCCGTCGGTATCCGACCGTGGCCCGGTGGAGGAACGACGTCTTCTTCACGCAGGCGTCCATCTACGACTTCCAGCCCTGGGTCACGAGCGGAGCGGCTCCGCCCCCCGCGAACCCGCTCACGATCAGTCAGCCGGTGCTCCGGTTCGTCGACCTCGAAGAAGTGGGCCGAAGCGGCCGCCACTTCACGCTCTTCGAGATGCTGGCGCATCACGCGTTCAATCGGCCGGACCACGAGGTCTACTTCAAGGACCGCTGCACCGAGCTCTGCCACGAGCTCCTGGTCGAGACCCTCGGGGCCCCCCCGAAGTCTCTCACGTACAAGGAAGAGGTCTGGGAGGGCGGTGGCAACCTCGGACCCTCGCTCAGCGTCAGCGCCGCCGGCCTCGAGGTGGCGACGCTCGTCTTCATGGAATACGTTCGGGACGGCGAGCGGCTGAAGCCGATGCCGCTCACCGTCGTCGACACCGGCTATGGCCTCGAACGCCTCGTCTGGGCGAGCCACGGGACGAAATCCGCATACGAGCCGGTCTTCGGCGCGGAGTACGACGAGCTCCGCCGATCGTTCGCTCCCCACGATGCGGCGGTCCTGATCGACCACGCCCGGGCGCTCAATTTCCTGCTCACCGACGGGGTCGTCCCGTCGAACAGCAAGGAGGGGTACTTCGTCCGGCTCCTCCTGCGCCGGTCGCTCCGGCTGCTCGGGAAGGTCCCGGATGGGCCGGACATCTATGGCATCCTGGAGCGAACGGGCCGGGAAATCGCCCGGGACTTCCCTGAGATCGGCGCCCACCGGGACGATCTGCGTCGGGTGGTCGAGGCCGAGGTCGAGCGCTACGGAGAGGCGATCGATCGCGCTCGGCAGACGATCCGTCGGGCCGAGGAGCGGACCCGTTCGACGGGCGGGCACATCAGTTCGGAGAACCTCATCGAATGGTACGACTCGCTGGGGGTCCCCCCCGACGTCGCGGTCGAGGACCTCCAGGAGGCGCCGCCGATCCCCCCGGACTTCTACGCGCTGGTCGCCGCCCGGCACGAGAGCGAACGGCGGACCACGGACTACGTCGAGGTGACCGAAGGGCTGCCCGAGGTGCCGGCCTCGATCCCCCGCACCGAGGTTCTCTACTACCTCGACCCGTACACCGTCTCGTTCGATGCGCACGTCGTCTGGAGCGAGGGGCCGTTCGTCGCGCTCGACCGGACGTACTTCTATCCGATGGGCGGGGGCCAGGTAACCGACCGGGGCCACCTCGGGGACCTCGAGGTCGTCGACGTCGCCTGGAGGGGGCCGTGGGTCCTCCACCGCCTGGAACGGGCGTCACCGTTCCACACGGGGGACCGGGTGCGCGGCCGTGTCGATCCCGTGCGCCGCACGCAGCTCATGCAGCATCACACCGCGACGCACCTCATGAACGGAACGCTGCGGGAGGTCCTTGGCCCGCATGTCTGGCAGGCCGGGGCGTTCAAGGCCCCTGATGCGGCGCGGATCGACGTGACGCATTATCGACCCCTTACGAAAGAGGAGCTACGTTCGGTCGACCGGCGGGTGAACCAGATCGTTCGCGAGGATCGACCGGTGAAGAGCTATTTCGAATCCCGCGCGGAGGCCGAGCGCCGATTCGGCTTCACGCTCTACCAGGGAGGCGCGGTGCCGGGACGCGAGCTACGGATCGTGGAGATCGAAGGGTTCGACGTCGAAGCGTGCGGCGGTACCCACTGCACCCACACGAGCGAGGTCGGCGCGATCGAGATCCTCGGGGTGGAGCGGATTCAGGACGGGGTCGTGCGCCTCACCTACGCGAGTGGAGAGCGGGCCCTCGAGATCCGCGAGGAGCATGAGGAGATCCTTCGGGAAGCCTCCCGGCGCCTCGGCGTCCCGGTCGCGAAGCTGCCCGAGGGGATCGACCGACTGCTCGCGGAGATCGAGGAAACGCGCAAGCTCGCCCGCGATCGGCGCAAGGAGGACCTCGGGGCAATGGCCGAGCGGCTCCTCGCGGATCCCGCGGCGACCGAGAGGATCGGCGAGGTCACGATCATCGCCGGGCAGTTCGACCTCGATCGAGCGAACCTGATGGAGCTCTCCCGCCTCCTCTCCCGCGAACCGGGGCGGGTGGTCCTCCTAGCCGGAGAGCGGGACGGGAAGGGGACCCTCTTCGTCGGCTCCACGGCGGAAGGGGTATCGGCGGTCGCGATCGTCGATTCGGCCAAGCCCGCGTTCGGGGGAAAGGGAGGGGGGAACCCCGCGTCGGCAACGGCCGTCGGAGAACCCGGCGCGCCTCTGACGGCCGCGCTGGAGGCGGCCCGGTCCGCTGCGCGGCGGTCGGCCGGCGGTTGACGGTCCGACCCGCCGATCCCGTTCACTGGGTCCATCCTCCTCGGTCGAGGGAGGATCGACCCGCGTCGCCTCCGCCGGATTCGACGGGCGGGTCCCCCTTTCGACCCTTGGAACCACCTTCGGCCGCACCTTCCGATGGTCGTCCTCCGTGGCGAAAGGTTTACTTTCCGCAGGTGACCATGAAGTGCCGGGATACGGAATGGTTCGTTGGGCTCCGGGACCCTCGGTCCGGCCGTGCCTCATCGGTGTATCATGACGGCAAGTGACGGGAGCACGGTCGGCGGGGTTCCCCCCGAGGTCGTTACCTTCCTAAGCGGGAAGGGCGGCCGATCGCTGATCGTGAAGGGTGGGGCGGGAACGGGAAAGACGACGTTCGGGCTCGAGCTTCTCGAGCGGGTCGGCCAGCCGAACCGGTCGTACTACCTTTCGACCCGGATCGGGGACGAGGCCCTCTACCGTCAGTTCCCGTGGCTCAAATCGACGGAGATGCGGACTCGGGTCCTCGATGCCGCGAAGCTCTTCCTGGACGCGATCAGCGCGAGCGGGCGGCCGCGCGAGGTCGAGCTTCCCGAGCCCGAGCAGAGGAAGGTCCGGGCGGGCCGGGAGGTCCTCGCGAGCTTTGGTCAGGAGCGTGGGCCCCCGACGCGGGTCGACCGAACCCATCTTCAGGCGCTGCTGAAGCGGAGCCCGATGCCCGAGGTCGAGAACGTCTACAACCGGGTCGAGCGCGCGCTCCCGGAGAAGTCGCTCCTCATCATCGACTCCCTCGAGGGTGTGACCCACAAGTACGGACTCGAGATGGAAGAGTTCGTCATGGCGCTCCAGAAGGACCTCGTCGAGGGGTCGAGCACGGACGTCGTGATGATCCTCGAGAAGCCCGAGGCGGGAGGGATCGAATACCTCGTCGACGGCCTCATCTCGATCCAGCGCGAGGAGCTCGACGAGCGGAGGGTCCGTCACCTGCGCCTCGAGAAGCTCCGTGCGACCAACATCGGTCGCGCACGGTACGCCGTCACCCTGGACGGCGGGCGGTTCGAGGCGCTCGGCGTCGCCAACTCCGTGAGCTCCGCCCAGCCGACGGGGGCCTGGCGGCCGATTTCCGACCCCGAGCGGTACTACTCCACCGGAATCCCGGACTTCGACAAGCTCCTGGGGGGCGGCCTCCGGCGCGGCAGCTTCAACGCCTTCGAGGCGGACGTGAACGTCGGGATCGACGACTACTACATGCTGTTCACCCCGACCTTCCTGAACTTCCTCTCGCAAGGGCGGGGGATCATCGCGGTCCTCGCCGCGGGGGAATCTCCGGAGAAACTGCGGGAAACGCTCGTCCGGCACGTCCCGCCGAACGTCTTCGACACGCGGGTCCGGATCCCCGACTACACCGCCGGCGAGACCGAGGATCCGTACATCTTGCCGATGGCCCGCTTCGGCCGCGAAGAGGCGATGCGGGCGATGGTCACCGCCGAGAAGGCCGTCGCGGGACCCGACCGGAAGCCGTTCATGGAGTACACGGCGTTCGACACGTTCGAAAGCCTCATGGGCGACCAGGTCGCGATTCGGATGTACTTCCAGGCCATCGCGCGGACGAAGCACGTCGGGAACCTCGGGATCGGCCTCTTAAAGCCCGGCCTACTCGTCTCGAGCGAGATCCTGAACATGATGGACACGTACTTCCGGATCATCAACATCGACAACGCCCCGTGCATCTATGGGATCCGGCCCCGGACGACGATCTATGCGATCAGCCCAGACCCCGAGAAGGGAACCCCGCACGCGGTCCTGACCCCGATCGTCTGAACAAGGGACCTCCGGCCGTTCGGCCCGCGCAGGATTCGCGGTCCCCGACCCCCTCGTCCTCGTCCCCGCGGCAGGTGCCCCGAAACGCTCTCGTGCGATGGCCGGCCGACAGAGAGAAGCCTCGGGTCGGGATGCCGGCCTCGAGAATGACCGCGAGCGTCCCGGTGGCCGAGTTTGAGGAGGCGCTCGAGAGGGGCCGGCGCGGGGAGGTCGACCTCCCCACCGCCGAAACTCTTCTCCGTGGAGCCCGCCGGGCCGACCGGGCCGCCGAACTCTACTCGGCGGCGTCCGAGGTCCGGGACCGACGACTTGGACGGCGACTCCTGCTCACGGCTCACATCCACATGGTGACCGATTGCGCGGTCGACCCGCCGTGCAAGTACTGCAGCCTCTCCAGCTCGATCGCCTCCGTGGAGCGAGAACGCACCCCGCTGAAGGGACGGGAGGTGATCCGGCGGGTTGTGGCGGCGACCGAACGGGGCGTCGACGGAATCGTGCTGGTCGGAGGCACCCATCTGGACGGATCGGACGACGAACTCCGGACCCTCCTCCCGAAGGTGCGGGATGCGACGTCCGCCGACCTCGCGCTGGACATCGGACCGTCCCTCTCCGAGTCGACCCTAGAGTGGTTGAAGGAGTTCGGTGTCGAGAGCGTCTACTGCTCGATCGAGACCATCAACGAACGCGCCTTCTCCGCCGCGAAGCCGGGCGACGGGTATGCGGCCCGTCTCGAGTTCATGGACCGGGTCGACCGGCTGGGCCTGCCGCTCGGAAACATCGTGATGAACGGTCTTGGCTCGCCAACCGACCTACTGCGGTCGATCCTTCACTCCCGACGGTATCGCCATCTCGCCCACCTGCACATCTCGACATTTCACCCGGTCCCGGGAACCCCGTGGGCCCACCGAAGGCCGGGGTCCCCCGCGACCTCTCTCGCGGCCCTCGCCATCGCACGCTTCGCGTTCCCAGATCTCCAGCTCGGTCTCGCGGAGGTGGGGATCGAGGACCCCGGGGGCATGCGCCGGGGCCCGAACCAGCTCGCGGCGGGGGGCGGGAACACGCTCGCCGGCCTACTGATCTACAAGTACACCCGGATCGACCTTTTGGACTCCCTGCGGCGCCGAGCCGCCGAACTCGGCTTCACGACGGCCTAGCCGGTGAGACCGAGCCCAAGGACGCCCAGGCCGAAGAGCACGAGCGCAGGGGCGAACGTCATGGCGAGGTCGTCGTCCACCCATGGGATCTTCGGGTATTCCGCGGCGAGACCGACGCCCGCGGCGACGAGCGCGAGAACGACTCCCCAGCCGATCGGCCAGCCCCCGATGAGCGAGAGTCCCACGAACGCGAGAACCGAGTAGGCGACGAACGGAAGGGCAGGGTACCATGACCGGTGCCGGGCGCTCAGACGCAGCTCGCCGGCAATCGGGTCCACGAGAGCGGTCCCCAGAATGACGGCAGCGGCGATCGGGACCGGGAAGAGGAGGACGGCCCCGGCGAGCGCGATCGAGTAGAACACGAAGCTCGCCACCCGGTGCTCCTCGTACGGCCGGATCATCGGCAGGTCGAATCCGATCGCGTGACGCAACCCCTCGAGGACGCAGGCGGCCGCCAGCGCGGCGAGGACGATCACGTCCTTGGGCGCGACAACGAAGAAGTCCTCGGGGAGAACGAAATAGACGAGAAGCAACGCGCCGAGGCAGTGGGTGATCCGGCGTGCGATCCGATCCCCCCCGGCTTCGTCGAGGCCGAACCGGAGCCCGAGCCAACGACGGAACCGGCGACGGGGGACGACCGGCGTCTCCACGGGTGGGCGCCACAGTTCTTCGAGTATGAAGTTCCGATGGCCTGGTCGCCCCCTATCGCCGGCCCTGCCCGAACGATGGGTCGATCGGGGTCCGGCCTCGCCGACCCATTGAGCGAGGCTCGGCTCCGATTACGTCGCATACCCTTTTGTGACCTCGGGCCTCGCGGTCCGGTGTGAAGGTAACGGTGCTCGTCGGCAGCAAGTCCGACCTCGAGATCGCGGAGAAGGTGCGGGCCCGTCTCGATGCGTTCCACGTCCCGTGCGAGGTGCATGTCGCCTCGGCCCATCGCAATCCGGAGAAGGTCGACCGGCTCGTGGGCGACCCGGCGACCGACGTGTTCATCGCGATGGCGGGCCTCTCCGCGGCGTTGCCGGGGGTCGTGGCGGCGAGAACGCTCAAGCCGGTGATCGGCGTCCCGCTCCACCGGGGCCTGGGCCTCGACAGCCTGCTCTCGGTGGTCCAAATGCCCCCCGGAATCCCGGTCGCTGCGGTCGGGCTCGATGCGGCGGAGAATGCCGCGCTGCTCGCGACCGCGATCCTGGCGCTCCAGCATCCCGAGCTGACCCAGGCCCTTCAGGCCTATCGCGCGAAGTGGAGGGAAGAGCCCGGCAGCACCGCGGGGGGACCGACGTGATCGACCCGGCGAAATTCACGGCCGAAGCGGTCGACCGGCTCCGGCACGACGTTCCGGGGAAAACGCTCGTTGCCGCCTCGGGAGGCATCGATTCCACGACGGCCGCCCTGCTGACGGAGCGCGCACTCGGCGACCGTGCCCGCGCGGTCTTCGTCGACACCGGGCTTCTTCGCGCCGGGGAGGTCGAACGGGTGAGCGAGTTCTTTCGATCGAGCGGGCTTCGGTTCGATGTCGTTTCGGCCGCCGAGCGGTTCTTCGGCACCCTCGAAGGCGTCGCCGACCCCGAGGAAAAGCGCCGGCGCATCGGGGAGGCGTTCATCCGGGTGTTCGAGGCCGAGGCAGACCGTTTCGGCGCCGATCGGCTCGTGCAGGGGACGATCGCCCCCGACTGGATCGAGAGCGGGGGATCGCTCCGCGACACGATCAAAACCCACCACAACGTCGGCGGTCTGCCCCCCGATCTCCGTCTGAAGGTCGTCGAGCCACTGCGCGACCTGTACAAGGACGAGGTCCGGGCGCTCGCCCGGTACCTGGGGGTCCCGTACGCGGATCGGCAGCCGTTCCCCGGCCCCGGCCTCGCCGTGCGGATTGCCGGTCCGGTCACCCGGGACCGGGTCCGCCGGGCCCGGGTCGCCAATGCGATCGTGGAGGAGGAGATCGAACACGCGGTGGCGGAGAAGAAGATCCCGCGGCCGTGGCAGTACTTCGCGGTCCTCCTGCCGCTCCGCTCGGTCGGGGTTCTCGGCGACAACCGGGTCCACGGGGAGGTCGTCAGCGTCCGGGTCGTCGAGTCTGTCGACGCGATGACCGCGACGTCGATGGGGGTCCCGCACCCGGTCCTCTCCCGGATCGCGGAGCGCGTGACGCGGGAGCTGTCGGGGGAGGTCGTTCGGGTGCTGTACGACATCACGGACAAGCCCCCCGCGACCATCGAATGGGAGTGACGGCGGAGAAGAGGGCCCGCCGCGAAGACCCTATCTGGGAAGACCCCTGTTCTGGTCCCACCATGGCCGAAGAGCGTTCGGTTCGCGGCCCGACCCGGTCGATCCAGCTTCCCGAAGACCTATTTCGGGAACTCACCGAGAGGATCCAGGGATCCTCGTTCGAGTCCGTGGACGCCTTCGTGACGTTCGTCCTCGCCCGCCTCACCGATGAGCCCAGCGGAACGGCGTTCAGCGAGGAAGACGAGAGACAGCTGAAGGAACGGTTGCGGTCGCTGGGGTACATCGATTGATTCGGTCCGCCAACGCTTAACGTAGGGGTGGGCGTCCAAGCCCGTGTTGAGCTGCCCGTTTTGCGGTGCGGCGGAGACGGACCGCTTCGACCTCGAAGGCCGGAGGTACGTCGTCTTCCAGTGCATGTTCACTCCCGCCGTCGACCCGACGCTCCCCGATCCGGAGCTGGCGCGGCGGCTCCGCGAAGAATATGGCAGCGCGAACGGGAGCGGTCACTTCCGTCGGATGTGCGACCGGCTCCACCTGTACGTAACCCAAGGGAAGGGCGGCCGGGTGCTCAAGGGAGATCAAGCAGAGTAGCGACTCCGCCGGATTTCCACGTAGAGTCCTGCAGGATCAGGTCCCGTCGGAAGTCCAACGAACTGGCGTCGAACCCTGCGACAGCCCGACGCGAACTCTTGCCCTCCGGCGGTGGTCACGCCGCGGAGTTCGGGATCCACGCGACGAGGAGGGACTGCGACCACACCACCGAGACGTTCGCTCCGTTGAAGTTCTCCAGGACGAGGAAGTATTCGCTCGCCGAGGGAGGGACTTTGGCTTGAACGGAGCAACCGGTTCCTTCGCCGCAGCTCCAGAACCATCCGGCCGGGGGCGCGGTCGGATGGGGAGCTGCCAGCAGCGAGGTGAATTCGGTGTCGTTGAGGAGATACGACCCGATCGACCCGTTCGCAGAATACTCGCCGACGAGGAGTTCCGCATCCGAGAAGCGTTCCGCGCTGTACGCCTGGAACGACTCCGGCGAGAGTACGAATCGGGTCCCGCACGAAACGAGCACGTCGGATCCACCGGAGTTCCACGGCGAAGGGATGGTGGGGTTGCATCTCCCGGAAGAACGGAACCAGAGATTCGGGGCGACGACCACGGTCAGAAGCACGATCCCGACTGCGACGGCGATCCCGACCCCGATCCCGAGTCGGAGCCGGCGAGGGCGAGAACGTCGCGGCAGGGGAGGCTTGGCCCAGTCACGGACGGGTGAAGATTCGGCCCCCGGATTCCCGGAGTGTCCCGAGGACGGGTCGCCGGTAGGGACGTCGGGACCGTTCATGGTGGACCTCGCCGAATCGACCACGATCCCGCCGGCTCCACCTCTACCTTCATCGAACCGGCCGCGGGCCCGTCGGAGCTCTACCGGGCGGTGACCGCGACTTTCCTAAGGGCAGGGTCCGTCGGGACGAGGTGACGGGAGAGACCGAGCTCCTCGGGGGACGCGCCGAGCGCAAGGGCGACGACCTGGGGAAGGTGGAACACCGGCATTTCGAGCGGCTGGTGGACGGCCTTGGACGCCTGGTTCTGGTAGCCGTCGAGCGTGATGTGACAGAGTGGGCACGGCGTCGCCATCGCGTCGGCGCCGTGGGCCTTCGCGTCTAGGACCTGCCGGCCGGCGATCGCGACCGCCGTCTCGCCCTTGACGAACTGGATCGGGAACCCGCAGCACATCACGCGGCCCCGGTAATAGACCGGGGTCGCGCCAAGGGCCGCAAGAAGGTCCTCGAACGCGTGCGGCTCCTCGCCATCCTCCCAGCCCATCTCGTCCGCCGGCCGGAGGAGATGACAGCCGTAGAACGCGCCGACCTTGAGGCCGGCAAGGGGGCGACGCACTTTGGCGCGGATCGCAGGAATCCCGATGTCCTCGGTGAGGACCCGGAGGAGGTGCTTCACTTTCACCGTCTGGTGGTACTCGATCCCGAGAGGTTTCAACGCTCCGTCGACCCTCGCCTTGACCGTGGGGTCCTTGAGCCGGAGGTTGGCGAGCGTCAGCATCCCT
>Ga0187784_10000808_pt1 | contig 23919 bp, 18 predicted proteins | sample 1015_SJ02_MP15_2_FD_132964 | JGI IMG/M metagenome (GOLD analysis project Ga0187784, IMG submission 132964) | Tropical peat soil microbial communities from peatlands in Department of Meta, Colombia - 1015_SJ02_MP15_20_MG | ecosystem: Environmental > Terrestrial > Soil > Wetlands > Peat | place... | reverse complement strand
GGCTGGTCGCCCCGAGCTGCCCGGTGACCTCGGTACCGAAATACACATCCTCGGTGCGGCCGATCTGGTTCTGATCGGCGACTTTCCCATACCTGTCCTGCAGGATGTCGAACCCGACGAACGGATAAGACAGCGTTCGGTTGGGCGGCAATGGCTTGGCGGGCAAGGTCGTGTTCGGGGTCGGTACGAACAGGTTCTGGTCGTAATAAATGCCGAACAGCCAGCGCTTCACCCAGCCGTCGGTCTCGCCTCGGGAAATGCCGCCCGCGAGCTCATAGGTCTTCTCATCGTCGTTGAACTGATCGACGATGTTGCCCAGGTAGTAGCGCGACACCGTGCGATCGTAGGTCTGCGCGACGATCTGGGTGCTCCAGGTCGTATCGAGTGAATAGAAGGGCTGCCCCGTCTGCAACGAGCGCTGCTTTCCGTCGGTGGAATTGACGTAGGCGAGCGCCGCGGTCCAGCGCGACTCGAAGAGATTGGGATCCGAATAGGTGAGCGCGTTGCTGGTACGGTCGACGTTGCTCGAGCGGGAGACCTCCACGTTCTTACCCCAGCCGAACAGATCCTCCTCGTGCACGTCGTAGCTCGTGTTGGTGACGCCGCCGGCGCGTCCCAAAGAAACCCCGGGGCTCAAGGTCCAGACATCCTTGGTGATCACCTTGATGTCGACCTTGCCGTCGGCGTAGCGCACCGGAACAATGTGAGTGTCGTAGACGAAGAGGAGCGTGCGCAAGTTGCGCTCGGTCTCCTGGAGCTTTCGGCCAAGGTACCGATCGCCGCTCTTGAACAGGAGCTGCGCCTGGATTGCTTGGCGCCTGGATTTGATGTGTAAGTGGTTGGCGAGCCGGTAGAGGCTGTTGCTTTCGCGCGGGTCGTCGCGGTTGAAGATGTTGTGAATGTCGATGTCGATCCGCCCGATCACCGCGCCGGCGGCCTCGAGCGCGGCGTCGCTCGGCACGTCGGCGGGCCGCGGCTCCTCGATGTTCGTGTGCTCCTTGTCGGTGAGCTTCGCCGCGAATCCGGGCGCCACGAGCGTCATGGCGAGGGCCGCGAGCGCAAGATGCCTGCCGGGGAATTTCACGGCGCCGACGGTAGTCGCGAGCGAACGCGCCGGTGAGCGGCGACGCGCGTGCCCCGCCTGCCGGTAATTGCGGTCGCTCTACAATGCGGCGTTGTCGGTCTCACCCGTCCGGATGCGCAACACCCGCAAGATGTCTGTCACGAAGATCTTGCCATCGCCGACCTTGCCGGTCTTCGCGGCCCCCACGATCGCCTCCATCACCTGGTCCACGAGCTCGTTCCTAACCGCGACCTCGATGCGAGTCTTCGGTACGAAATCGACGACGTATTCGGCTCCGCGATAGAGCTCGGTATGGCCGCGTTGGCGACCGAAGCCCTTCACCTCCGTCACGGTCATACCCGACACGCCGAGCTCCGAGAGCGCCGCACGAACGTCGTCCAACTTGAAGGGCTTGATGATGGCAGTAATCAATTTCATTTCGGACTCCGGGGACTCAAGCTCTGGGCCGCCCGGACAATCCTATTACTATTCCACGACGATCAACAGATCCTTGGCGTCCACGGCCAGTCCGGGCCTCGCCAGCACCTCCTTGATGATCCCGTCCTGCTCGGCGCGGACCGTGGTCTCCATTTTCATGGCCTCGAGGGTAAGCAGCGTCTCTCCGCGCGCCACCGGCTGGCCGGCACGCACTGCGACGGTGCCGATCGTTCCCGGCATGGGTGCACCGACCTGCTTCGGATTGCCGGATTCGACCTTTCGCGAGGGCGCTCGCTTCGCCACTTGACTGCGATCGGGCACGCGAACGGGCCGTGGCTGGCCGTTCAGCTCGAAGAATACGGTGCGTGTGCCGTCCTCGTGCGCATCACTGGTGGTGACGTACCGGACGATCAAGGTCTTGCCCCGCTCGAGGTCGATGTTGATCTCCTGACCGGGGTACATGCCGTAGAAAAACACCGCCGTCGGGAGCGTGCTCACGTTACCGAACGTCGCCCGCTCGGCCGCATAGTCGGCGAACACCTTGGGATACATGAGGTGCGAGGCGAGCTCGAATTCGCTGATCGGGCGCTCGATCTTCGCCTCGACCGACGCACGCTCGGCCTCGAGGTCCGCCGGCGGCAGCAACTCGCCCGGCCGCACGCGAAGCGCCGGCCGGTCGCCCAGCACCTTCTTCTGCAGCTCGCGCGGGAACCCGCCGAAGGGCTGCCCCAGCTCTCCGTGGAAGAATTGCACCACCGATTCGGGAAATGTGATGTCGGTGGCTGGATCTAGCACCGCCTCCGGGCCGAGCCCGCCGGTGACCATCATGAGGGCCATGTCGCCGACCACCTTGGAGGTCGGCGTAACCTTGATGAGGTCGCCGAACATCTGGTTTACCTGGGCGTAAGCGGCCGCCACCTCCGGCCAGCGATGGTCGTCGATCCCGAGCGAGTGCGCCTGCTCGCGCAGGTTCGTGAACTGCCCGCCCGGCATTCCGTGCACGTAAACCTCGGAGGCGCCTGAGCGAATGTCGCTCTCGAAGGCGACGTACCCTCGCCGGACCTGCTCCCAGTACCCGGAAATCACCCGCAGATTGTCCGCTTTCACGAGCGAGTCGCGCGCACCATAGCGCAGCGCCTCGACGATCGACCCCAGATTGGGCTGCGAGGTGAGGCCCGAGAGGGCGTCGACCGCGCCGTCAACCGCATCGGCCCCCGCCTCGACCGCCGCGAGCACGCTCGCCGCCGCGATGCCGCTCGTATCATGTGTGTGAAAATGGACGGGCAGCCCCACTTCCTCCTTGAGCGCCTGGGTGAGCACGCGGGCCGCGTGCGGCTGACACAGGCCCGCCATGTCCTTGATGGCGATCACGTGCGCGCCGAGGCTCTTCAACTCCCGTCCGATGGCGAGGTAGTACTTGAGGTCGTATTTCGTCTCCTTGGGATTCGACAGATTGCCGGTGTAGCAGATGGCCGCCTCGCATAGACGATCGGCGCGCCTCACCGCCTCGATCGTCACCTTCATGTTCTCGACCCAGTTCAGGCAATCAAACACCCGGAATACGTCGATTCCCGCCTGGCTCGCCTGCTCGATGAAGTGGCGCACCACGTTGTCGGGGTAGTTGGCATAGCCGACCGCATTGGCCGAGCGCAGCAGCATCTGCAACAGAAGATTCGGCATGGCCTCGCGAAATCTCGCGAGCCGCTCCCACGGATCCTCCTTCAGAAACCTCATCGCCACATCGAAGGTTGCTCCTCCCCAGCACTCGACCGAGAACAGCTGCGGCAGGAGGCTTGCGTAGTAAGGGGCGATGAGCGCCATGTCGTGGGTGCGAAAGCGCGTCGCGAGCAGCGATTGGTGCGCATCGCGCATGCTCGTGTCGGTGAGCAGCACCCGTTGCTCCGCGAGCATCCATCGGGCAAAGCGCTCGGGCCCGAGCTCGTCGAACCGTTGCTTCGTGCCGGGCTGCGGCGGGGGCAGCGGCAGGCGCGGCAAGGTGGGGAATACCGGTGTCTTGGGCCTCAACTCCCTGCGCTTGACTTCCGGGTTCCCGTTCACGATCACATCGCCGATGAAGGCGAGGAGCCGGGTCGCTCGATCGCGCTTTCGCGGAATGCGGAAAAGCTCCGGTGTCTCGTCGATGAATTTCGTCGTGTAGTCTGCGCGCGCGAAGCGTGGATGCATGATCAGCTGATCGAGAAAGCGCAGGTTCGTGACCACGCCGCGAATGCGAAATTCCCACAGCGCTCGATGCATGCGCGCGATCGTCTCTTCGGGCGTCGGCGACCAGGCGGTCACCTTGACGAGCAACGAGTCGTAGAACCTCGTGATGATGGCGCCCGAGTAGGCGGTACCCGCATCGAGCCGGATGCCGTAGCCGGCGGGACTGCGATAGGCGGCGACTCGGCCATAGTCCGGCACGAAGTTGTTTTCGGGGTCCTCCGTAGTGACACGGCACTGCAGCGCGTGCCCGCTCACGCGGATCTCTCCTTGCGGCGGCACACCGCTCTGCGCGGTGCCGATGCGCGCGCCGCCGGCGATGCGAATCTGCGCTTTCACCAGATCGACGCCGGTCACGCACTCGGTCACGGTATGCTCCACCTGGATGCGCGGGTTGACCTCGATAAAATAGAACATTCCGGTATCGGCATCCTGCAGAAACTCGATCGTCCCCGCGCCGCGATACTTCGCGGCGCGTCCGATCTTCAGCGCCGCCGCGGCGAGATACTCGCGCTCGGAATCGCTCAGAAACACCGCCGGCGCTCGCTCGACCACCTTCTGATTGCGCCGCTGCACGGTGCAGTCACGCTCGTACAGATGCACGAGGTTGCCGTGGGCGTCGCCGAGAATCTGTACCTCGACGTGCCGGGCGCGCCGAATGAGCCTCTCGAGGTAGACCTCGTCCTTGCCGAACGCCGCCTTCGCCTCGCGTCGGGCGGCGCGCACCTGCTCGATGAGCTCACCGTCTTGCTCCACGACACGCATCCCGCGCCCGCCGCCTCCCCAGCTCGCCTTGAGCATGAGCGGAAAGCCCACCTCGCGCGCCATCGCGAGAACCCGCTCCTCCTCCTCGGGCAACGGCGGCGATGCAGGCATCAACGGCACACCCGCGCTTGCGGCGAGATTGCGCGCCTCGACCTTGTTGCCGAGCACGCGCATCGTATCGGGCAGGGGGCCGACGAAGATGATCCGTGAGGCCGCGCAGCTTTCCGCGAATTCCGGGCTCTCGGACAAAAAGCCGTAGCCCGGGTGGATGGCGTCGACGCGCGCCTCGGTCGCGATTCGGATGATGCCGTCGATGTCCAGATACGCATCGATCGGGCCCTTGCCCTCGCCCACGAGATAGCTCTCGTCGGCTTTGGTCCGGTGCAGCGAGAAGCGGTCCTCCCTCGAGTAGATGGCGACGGTGCGGATCCCGAGCTCGGCGGCCGCGCGCATCACGCGAATGGCGATCTCGCCCCGATTCGCGATGAGGATGCTCTTGATCGTGCCGATTCCGGGGAATGGATTCATCGTCGAATGATGATAGCCTTGCCCCGGAGGTCCGACCAGGAAAACGATGTTTGGGTTAGCGATTCACGGGGGCGCCGGCACCCTGCCGCGCTCGGATATGAGCATCGAGCAGGAGGAACTGTATCGCAGCGCTCTAGCCGAGGCGCTTGAGGAGGGCTTCGCGGTGCTCGCCGGGGGTGGGGCGAGTCTCGATGCCGTGACACGCGCGGTGACGATGCTCGAGGACAACCCGCTGTTCAACGCCGGGCGCGGCGCCGTGTTCACCTTCGACGGGCAGAACGAGCTCGATGCCTCCATCATGGATGGCGCGACCCGCCGGGCGGGCGCGGTTTGCGGCGTTACCCATATCAAGAACCCGGTCGAGCTCGCGCGCGCGGTGATGGAGCATTCCGAATACGTGATGCTCTGCGGGGCCGGCGCCGAGGAATTTGCGCTGAGCTGCGGCTTCGAGTTCGTTCCCAACGATTACTTCTACACACCGGAGCGCTGGCAGCAGCTCGAACGCATCCGCCGCGGCGATGCGCTATCGCCGCTCACCATCTCGCACGTGGGCACGGTCGGCGCCGTCGCCCTCGATTCGGGCGGGCGACTGGCGGCCGCCACTTCGACCGGCGGGCTGACCGGCAAGCGTTATGGGCGCATCGGCGATTCGCCCGTCATCGGCGCGGGGACCTACGCGGACGATCGCTCCTGCGCCGTGTCGGCCACGGGGCATGGCGAGCTCTTCATCCGTGCCGCGGTGGCGCACGACATCTGTGCACGCGTGCGCTTCGGCGGCCGCACGCTCGAGGAAGCGGTGCGCGAAGTGGTGCTTCGCGAGCTCCCCGCCATCGGCGGCGAGGGCGGGGTCATCGCGATCGACCCGCGTGGCCGCATCGTCATGGAATTCAATTCCGAGGGCATGTTTCGCGCGAGCCGGCGGGCGGGCGAGCCGCCGGTCGTGGGCATCTATCGCTCGCCCTGAGCGCCCTGGGAGCGGACAGGGCCTAACCCGTCGACGAGGCTCGCAGTCCCGTGCGCCGCTCGAATCGACCGGTTCGCAAGGTGTGATAGTCGGCGCCGTCCATGACGACGACGCAATTTCGGCCCTGCTCCTTGGCGCTGTAGAGCGCCTCGTCGGCGAGCTGAATCAGACCCTCGTGGGTGCGACTCGCGCCCGGAAGAATGAACGCCGCACCGATGCTCACCGTGAGCCGGCTCGCCACGCGCGAGGCCTCGTGTGGAATATTGAGCTCGGCGACCGAGCGCTGAATCCGCGTGAGCACCTCCGCGACGTACTCGCGGCTCGCCTCGTACAGCACGACGGCAAACTCCTCGCCGCCGTAGCGGGCGACGAAATCGAGCGGGCGGCGCGCGCACTGGCTCAAGGACACGGCCACGGCGCGCAGGCACTCATCGCCCGCCTGATGTCCGTAGCGGTCGTTGTAATCCTTGAAGCAGTCGATGTCGACCAGGAGCACGGCGACGCGCTGACCGTCGCGCACCGCCTGATTCCAGGCGCGCTGGATGTGCTGATCGAACATGCGGCGGTTTTGGATGCCGGTGAGCCCATCGCGCGCCACCATCTCCGAGAGCAGCGCCGCCTCCAGAAAGCGGGTGCGGCTCGTCTTCTCCGTCATGTAGGCGGCGGAGGCGCAAAACGCATTGGCGATCAGGCTCGAGACCACCTGGTAGCCGAACTCCCGCGCAGGCACTTGCAGCGCGGTTGAGGCGCCGATGTAGGCGAGCGTGACCACGAGGTTCGCCGCGAGCGCTTGATAGAAAACGAGGCCGCACATGAAATAGACGAACACCGCGCAGAGCACGAGTGCGGGAAACACGATCGAGGCGCCACCAAGCGCCGCGGCGAGCTGCACGGCGACCACAGCCAATCCCATGACAATGGCGGCAGTGAGCATGATGGGCGGAAAGGTCCGATCACGGCGCTGAGAGAAGGTGGCGCCCAGGCAGGCGAACAGGACGGGGATGATCACCAGCAGATGAAGCATGCCGGTCAGGCGGTTCAGCGCTTCGCCCAGCACGCTCGCCTGTACCAGCGTCGCCGCGACGTTCGCCACGATCGCGAGGCACAGATTGACGCGGATGTGCGGCCAACGCTCGGCGAGCGCGCTCTGCCGGAACACGGGCTCGAGCTCCGCATCGAAGGTGAGCCAGGGAAAGCCCGCCTTCAGTTGTCTCGCGTACGGTAAATCCGGGAGGTCCCCCGGAATTCGATTGACACCCATCAGCGCTGCACCCTACTTGTCCCCTAGCCGCTGGCGCAATGAATTGGACCACACGTCAAGAGAAAAATATCGAGCGCTGGGTCTCGTTTATGTCAAAAACTCTCGAGCCTGCGAGGCATTCGCGCGCCTCGCCGCAGCCGCCTCAATCGGCGAGATAGCGGGCGAGATAGGCGTCGAAATCCAGCGTATCGCTCGCCTCGATTCGCCTCTGCTCCTCGTGCGATTCTTGCGCTGCGGCGGCGAGCTCCGCGAGCCGCCGCTCGTTGGGCGGGTACAGGTCCAAAAAATAATCCTTGTGCATCTTGGACATGCGCTGCGCGAGCTGCAAAAAGGATTCACCGGTTTGGCGCATCTCGGCGAGCAGCCGCGCGGACGGAGTGCGCTCCACGTCCTGTATCTTGGCGCGCTGCTGCTCGAGAGCGGTGACGTAAGGGCGCGAGGGCTCTGAAGTGTCCAGGAGCTCGCACACGCCTTGCATCGCATCGAGGAGCTCGCGGGCCCATTGCGCCATCGGCACCTCGCGGCCCTCGCGACTCAGCACGAGCCCGGGCTCTCGGCCGCGACGTGCCACGCGCAGGTGATTCGCGTCGAGCGCGAGCTGCTCGCTGCCGATGGGCTCCGAGTCCTTGAGCACGCAAAGCGCCAGGAACGCCTCAAGGAAGCGCAGCTTGTTCTGGTTGACTCCGACCGGATCGAACGCGCTCACGTCGAGCGCTCGCACCTCCACATACTCCACGCCGGCCCGGCGCAGCGCCTTGGTCGGCCGCTCGCCGGAGCGCGCGATGCGCTTGGGTCGAATGAAGCTATAGAACTCGTTCTCGATCTGCAGAATGTTGGCGTTGAGCTGCAGATACTCGCCGTTCACTTTCACACCGAGCTTCTCGTAGGGCGCATACGGGGTGCTGATGGCCTTGGACAGATCCCGCACGTAGTCCTCGAGGCTGTTGACCGAGACGTTGACCCTCGCCTGGGTCTTGTTGCGATAGCCGATATCGCTCATACGCAGCGATGTCCCGTACGGCTCATAAACGGTGTCGGCATCGAGCGCCGGCAAGGTGATCTCGCGCCCCGCGAAGAAGCCCTTGGATACCGCCGGCGAGGTACCGAACAGGTACAAGACGAGCCAGCCGAAGCGGCGGTAGTTGCGCAGCACGGCGAAGTACTGCGCGGAGACGAAGTCCTGGCGGGGCGAGCGCGATTGATGGATGTGCTCGAGCGCGTCCCAGAATTCGCTCGGAAACGAGTAATTGAAGTGCACGCCCGAGATCGCCTGCATGGTGCGCCCGTAGCGCATGCCGAGGCCGTGCCGGTACACGGTCTTCATTCGTCCGACATTCGAGGTACCGAACTGCGCCAGCGGAATGCTGTCGTCGCCGTCGAAGGAGCAGGGCATGCTGGTCGCCCACAGGAGCTCCTCGTCCAAGTGCCGGTAGACGAACTGGTGGATATCGCAGAGGTACTGCAGCAGCTCCCAGGACTCGCGAAACGGCGGCGTGACGAGCTCGATCAGCGCCTCGGAGAAATCCGTCGTGATGTTGTCGTTCGTGAGCGGTGCGCCGAGGGCGGGCGGGTGTCTCGTCTGGGCGATCACGCCCGCCGGGGAGACCCGCAAAGACTCCTTCTCGACGCCTTTGCGGCCGCCGCGCAGCACCGATCGGTCGCCGCAGTTCATCAGCCCCGCCAGCCGCCGCTCGAATTTCCTGTCGACCGCGTTACGCATCATGGAAGCTCCCTCACGCAAGCTCCTCACGGGAGCTCGGCGATAACCTCGATCTCGACCAGGAAGCCGGGATCGACGAGCCGCTGCACTTGAACCCAGGAGGTCGCCGGCAGCCGCTGCTTGTCGTAGTACTCGAAGCGCAGATCCGACGCCTTGAGGAGCCCGTCCATGTCCGTCGTATAAATCGTCTCCTTGACGACCTGTTGGAAGCTCGAGTGATGGGCGGCGAGCGTGCGGCTGATGTTGGCGTAGGCGGCTCGCAGCTGCCCTGCCATGTCACCGGGCGCGACCAATCGACCGTTCGAATCCACCGCGACCGAGCCCGAGACGTACAGCGTCTTGTCGATGAGCACGGCCTGAGAGTAGCCGAAGTCCTTCTCGTAGGCGTTCAGGTGAAAGGACTGCTCGATCCGCTGGGGCGGGGGCGGAGGCGGCGCCTCGCGCTCGCAACCGGCGAGCCATACGGCCGAGCCGGCGCAGGTAGCCGAGGCGAGTCGAGCGCCCCGCACGATGCAAGCGATCCCGGCTCTCAGGGCCATGTGTCCTCGTCTCGCGCCGTCAGGCTCACGGCGAAGCTCGTTGCACCGCTTCGGCGCGAAGGCGCACGGCACGCAGCAATTTAGGCAAATCGTGTCTCAAGGCGGCTGTGACGAGCCAGCGCGGAACCCAAAAGCCCGGCACCAGCTCGAGTGAATAGTGGGCGATCGTGTCATTACCATCGCTTTCCAGATACCACGATCCCTTCAGCTCTCTCAAGTCCCCCGATACCCGCTCGAGCGAGACTCGCTGCGGATACTGGTAGGTCGCTCGAATCTCGTAGGTCAATCTCGGGACGTACCAGGAGTAGTCGAGCACATGTCGAACGAGCTGCCATGACTCGTCGGGTGCGGTCTCGAGGATCCGGCAAGCGACCAGCCCGGGCACGAGTTTCACCTCCTCGGTGCAGCTCGTGAGGAGCGCGAAGACGATCTCGCGGGGAGCATGAATTCTAACCGTGGCGCTCGCCCGGCCGCTCTGCGCCGTGGGGTCGAGCACGACCCCCACCTCGATGTCGCCGTGCTGCTCGGCCTCCTTCGCGACCTGCGCGCGCGCAGCCGGGTCGAGCATCAATAGGGCAATGACAATCAGGAAGCGCATGGTTTCCTTCGACTCGAATCACCCGATGCCGTTCGCCGTGTCCCCGCCTCGGTGCGCCCGGAGCTCTCAGCGCAGCCCGCTCAACCAGCGATCGACTTCGGACTCGAGCAAATCGAGCGGCATCGCGCCCCCATCGATGAGTGCCGAGTGGAAGGCACGAAGGTCGAAGCGCGCGCCGAGGGCCTGCTCGGCATGCGAGCGCAGCGCGCGAATCGTGCGGGCACCCATGGTGCAGGCCAGGGCTTCGCCGGGCAGCGCAATGTCCCGATCGACCAAAGCACGCGCCGCTCGCTCGTCGATCGGCACCTGAGCCTTCACAAACTCGAGCGCTTGCTCGCGGCTCCAGCCGAGCGAGTGCAGGCCGGTGTCGATGACCAGGCCGGCGGCGCAGCGCAGCTCATCGGACAACGCGGCAAACTTCGCCTCGGCGTCCCGGTACACTCCCAGCTCCTCGCCCAGCGACTCGGCGTACAGCCCCCAGCCCTCGACATAGGCCGGATTGCCGCCGAAGCGGCGAAATCTCGGCAGCTCGCCGCGCTCCTGCTGCAGGGCAAGCTGCAAGTGGTGCCCAGGCAGTGCTTCGCGCAAGAACGAGGCGGGCGGGGGCGCAGTACCGGACGCTGGGGTGGACCCAACCCCGGGTGACGCCGCAGTCCCGGGCGAGGCCGCAGTGCCGGGCGAGGCCGGCGGGGCGATCCCGAGCGCAGCCCCTGGCCGGGGCGCTGCTCGTTCAAGTGCCGCCTCGGCGGTGTTTACGTAAAGAACCGCGTCCGTGCGCCGCATCGGCGCGGCGCGCCGGTACGACAGCTCCCCGGCGCTGCCCTCAAGAAAGTGATCGAGGCGGCGGATCGCAAGATCCTCCTGCGGGATGCGCTCGAAGAGCGCCGGCAGCGCGGTGGCGACCTCGATTCTCAGCTCGTCGTAGAAATTCAACAGCTCATCGGGCGTCTTCGCGAGGCGAGAATCGCGCCGCGTCGCCTCGAAGAAACCTTGTGGGTTGCCCGCAAACCCGACCTGCGCGAGCAGCGCCTGCAATCGCCCGTGCAGGCGCTCGGTCTCGGCGAGCCCCAGGGCATGGATTTCGGTCGCGGTGAGTCTCGAGTCGGTCTCACGGCGGATCAGAAAGGCGTACCAGGCCTCCCCGAGCGGCACAACCGAGAGCCCGACGCTCGCGCGCGCGCGCGGTAGGTACTCGGTGCGCAGAAACTCGTGGAGCGCGCGGTAGGCGGGCAGAATCTTGGCTCTAACTCCCTCGCTGATGCCCTGTGAGAGCCGCGATTGCTCGGCTGGCTCGAGGGTCTCGGGAATCGTGGCGAGCGGCTGGTAGAAGATGTTCTCCGGCGTATCCGCGCCCAGGGTCGCCAACATCGGCAAAGTCTCCGTCACCAGCACGCGCGGCAGCGTGTAGCCGCGGCGCAGCCCCTCGCGCATGTTGGCAATCGCCTCGTCGGTCCACCGCACGAAGCCCTCCATCCGCGCCTGCCAATGCTCGAAGTCCTTCTGGCCGAGAACCGCATATCGATCTTTGCCCGCGCCGGTTTGCGCGAAGAGGAGCGGGACCGATTCGAAGGGATTCACCGGCGTGAGCTCGGCGGGGTAGGTGAAGCTTGCGATCGCGAGCTCCCGCTCTCTCTTGAAAATGTCGTAGGTCAACTGAGCCTGCGGCGCGAGGCGCTCGCGCGGCACCACGGATACGGCCTCGAGGTAGCGACGCTCGAGCGCCAGGGAATCGGCGAGGAATTGCCCGGAAATATCCATGCCCCGCGCTTGGTCGAAGCGCAGGTCGGGTCCCTGGGGGAGCGTGGGCGGGTTGAGCTTGGAGTACTCATCCCAATATTGCTCCACGAGATGAGTGAGCGCCTCGCTCGGCGCAACCGAGCTCAAGGGCGGCGGCGGCGGTGTCGGCGCGGGTCCGCAGGCGATGAGCGCGGCGAGGGTGCCAGTGATGCTTGAGCGGAGCAAAAAACGAATCACCGATCGATTATAGCCGCCGGCTTCGGTTCATAATTCGTGGGCTCGGTAGTCTCACCGCGCGAGGAAGGACAGGAGGTTTCAATGTTGGTCGGATCAACTGCGCGCCGAGTCGCCATCGTCGGCGGCGTGCGCATTCCGTTCGCTCGCGGCAACGGCGCGTATGCCGAGGTCGGAAACCAGGAGATGCTCACGACCGTCCTGCGCGGCGTCGTCGAGAAGTACGGCCTGCAGGGCGTGCGGGTCGACGATGTCGCCGCCGGGGCCGTCATGAAGCATCCGAGCCAGTGGAATCTCACCCGTGAATCGGTCCTGGGCGCAGGCCTCGCTCTGGAGACGCCCGGGCTCGATCTGCAGCGGGCGTGCGGGACGAGCCTCGAGGCCGCGATACTCCTCGGAAACAAGATTGCGCTCGGACAGATCGATTGCGCGATCGCCGCCGGGGTGGATACGGTGAGCGATCCTCCCATCGTATTCCCGAAGACGTTTCAGCGGCTGTTGCTCAGGAGTTATCGCGGCAAGACTGCAGGGGCGCGCCTGCGGCCGTGGCTCGGCCTGCGGCCGAGGCATTTCAAGCCCGTGCTTCCGGGCATCGCCGAGCCGCGTACCGGATTGTCGATGGGCGAAAGCACCGAGCTCATGGTGAAGAGCTGGGGGATCACCCGCGCCGAGCAGGACCAGCTTGCCCTCGAGAGCCACCAGAAGGCATCCGCCGCCTACGCGGCCGGGTTTTACCGGGATTTGGTGCGCGACTATCTCGGGCTCGGCAAGGACGACAACATCCGCAGCGACACCAGCCTCGAGAAGCTCGCCAAGCTCAAGCCCGTGTTCGATACGTCCGGCGCAGGCACGCTGACGGCCGGAAACTCGACGCCCATGACGGACGGCGCCTCGGCGGTGTTGCTCGCTTCGGAAACGTGGGCACGCGAGCGCAATCTCCCGGTGCTCGCCTATTTGGCGTACGGCAAGGTCGCCGCGGTCGACTACGTCGAGAAAAAAGAAGGGCTGTTGATGGCGCCCGCCTACGCGGTGCCGCGCATGCTAAACGATGCGCACCTGACGCTCCAGGATTTTGATTTTTATGAGATTCACGAGGCGTTCGCCGGCCAGGTGCTGTGCACCCTCAAAGCCTGGAGCGATCCGGCCTTTTGCCGCGAGAAGCTCCATGCCCCGGGCCCGCTCGGCACGATCGATCGCGCCAAGCTCAACGTGAAAGGCGGAAGCCTCGCGATCGGCCATCCCTTCGCGGCGACCGGAACGCGCATCCTTGCCACCCTCGCGAAGATTCTCGATGAGGCCAAGGCGAAGCGCGGCCTGATCTCGATTTGCACCGCCGGAGGCATGGGCGTCACGGCCATCGTGGAGCGCTGAGGAGCCGCTCGGCGGCGGTGCCCGGGGCTTGCTTGAGGCATGCCTTCGAACAGCGCTATTCTTTCCTCATCTGATTGCGAGACTTGACACATGGCACATTCCATCGAGCGAATCGAAGACTCCGAGAGCGGCCGCCTGAGACTCAAAGACCCCCTCCTGCTGCGCGAGCAGTGCCTCATTGACGGACGCTGGGTATCGGCCGACGGCACCGGCACCGTGGCGGTAACGAATCCGGCGACAGGAGCGCAGCTCGGCCTCATCCCCAACATGGGCGTCGCCGAGACGCGCCGCGCGATCGCCTCCGCCGCCCAAGCGCTGCCCGGGTGGGCGGCTCGAACCGCCAAAGATCGCTCGGTGGTGCTGCGCCGCTGGTTCGACCTCATGATGCAGAACCAGGACGATCTCGCCGCGCTCATGACCGCAGAGCAGGGTAAGCCGTTGGCCGAGTCGAAGGGCGAGATCGCCTACGCGGCCTCCTTCATCGAGTGGTTTGCCGAGGAAGGCAAGCGGTTGTACGGCGATGTGATCCCGGGTCATCAGGCCGACAAGCGTATCGTGGTGCTGCGCCAACCGATCGGGGTCGTAGCGGCCATCACCCCGTGGAACTTCCCGTCGGCGATGATCACCCGAAAAGCCGGTCCGGCGCTCGCCGCCGGCTGCACCATGGTGCTGAAACCGGCCTCGCAAACGCCCTATTCGGCACTGGCGCTTGCGGAGCTCGCGATGCGGGCCGGCATCCCGCAAGGCGTCTTCAACGTGATCACGGGCTCGGCTGCGGCGATCGGCGGGGAGATGACCGCGAATCCCACGGTCCGTAAAGTCACCTTCACCGGGTCGACCGAGATCGGCAAGAAATTGATGGCGCAGGCCGCGGGGACGCTCAAGAAGCTGTCGCTGGAGCTGGGCGGCAATGCGCCCTTCATCGTGTTCGACGATGCGGATCTGGACGCCGCGGTGGCCGGAGCCATCGCGAGCAAGTACCGCAACACCGGCCAGACTTGCGTGTGCGCGAATCGTTTGCTCGTGCAGGAAGGCGTTTACGAGCAATTCGCGAGCAAGCTCGCCGCGGCGGTCGGAAAGCTGCGGGTCGGGGACGGCCTGAAGGGCGTCACCGATCAGGGTCCACTCATCGATGCGAAGGCCGTCGCGAAGGTCGAGGAGCACGTGGCGGATGCGGTGGCGAAGGGCGCGCGGGTGCTCGTCGGGGGTAAACGCCATGTGCTCGGGGGGACTTTCTTCGAGCCCACGATCCTCACCGGCGTGAGCGGGAGCATGCTGGTCGCGCGCGAGGAGACCTTCGGGCCGGTGGCGCCGCTGTTCAAGTTCAAGGCCGAGGCGGAGGCGATCGCGATGGCGAATGCGACGGAGTTCGGCCTGGCGGCGTACGTTTACACGCGCGATCTCGCGCGCAGCTGGCGAGTCTCCGAGGCCATCGAGTACGGCATCGTGGGCCTCAACACCGGCATCATCTCCACCGAGGTCGCACCGTTCGGCGGCGTGAAGGAGTCCGGCATGGGCCGCGAGGGCTCGAAGTACGGGATTCTCGATTACACGGAGATCAAATACGTGTGCATCGGTGGTGTGAGCTAGGCCGTCAAGGTGCTCGGGCGGTTTCTCGAGTACTCCGTCAACACACCCGACATCCGGGCCTCGCTCGACTACTACGACAAGCTTGGCTTTACGCAGGCGCTGGTCGGCGAGGCCTGGGCGCATCCCTACGCCGTCGTGACGGACGGTCGAATTCACATCGGGCTCCACGAGCAGGCGATTCGGGCCCCCTCGCTCACCTTCGTGAAACCGAATCTCGCGCGCCATCTCGCCGCATTCGAGCAGCTCGGACTCGAGTTCGAGTTCAGCCGCCTCGGCGAGGACGTGTTCAACGAGCTCGGCTGGCTCGATCCCTCGGGCCATTTGATCCGCCTCATCGAGGCGCGCACGTTCAGTCCGGTGAAGCGCTCGGCGAGGGACGCCTCGGTGTGTGGGTATTTTCAGGAGATTGCGCTGCCCGCCGTGGAGCGCCTCGCCGCCAAGGAATTCTGGGAGAAATTCGGATTCGTCGGCATCGACGAGGAGGGGTCGCTCCCGCACATCGCCTGTACCAGCGACTCGATCGACATCGGCCTCTACGACCCGGCGGATCTTTCGGCTCCGGCACTCGTATTCGATGTGGAGGACATCGGCGGTGCCTTGGCCCGGCTGGCCGAGGCGGGGGTCGTGCCCTGCGGACGGGTCCCGCCGCTCGCCCGACGGCCTGCGGCGGTGCTGACCGCGCCCGAGGGCACATTGATCCTGTTGCTCTCGGCCGCCGCGACCTAGCCCGGCTTATTCATGAAGGGCAGCTGCTTTATCCGACTCCTCGTGATAGGTATCGTTGTTCATGAATGATTCGGGCTAGTGTCCTGAATCAGAAATTCGCCGTGCGCCGGTGGCTCGAAGGAAGCTTACGAGCCTGTGCCGGCGGTCCCCGCGGCCGCGACTGCGACGAGCTTCACTTTCAGGCGCATTTGGTCCTCCACGCGCAGTGCCCCCAAGAGCACGCTGAACGGGGTGAGCCCGAGCGCCGACTGGCGCACGCTGAACGCCGCCCGCGCCGTCAGGCGGTCGCCCGCGATGTCCACCGTGAAGGGCACGACGAGCGTCGAGTCGTGGCCCGCGACATCGAGCGCGACGGTGGCTTCGAGGACGGGACCCGCCGTGATCGCGACGCTGCGCACCGTTATTTGCGGAAACTCGGCCGCATCCAGCAGCGCCGGACTCAGCATGTTGCGCAGGGTCCCCGCTCTCGCATCGTCCGCCACGGGTTCCTCGAAATCGGCGCCCTCTTCGCTGCGCAACGCCGCCTCGTCCAGCGTGAACTGCGCCGACGGCAAGGAGAGCGAGAATGAGGCCGCGGCCGGCGTGCGCGGGGCAGCGATCCACCCGGTGAGCGAGCGATTGACGATGACGTGATTGTGTCCGAGGGCAGCCATGGCGCCGGCCCGATAGACGAGAATCCTGAGCTCGGACTGCGCGGGATCGATGCGATACAGCCCCGCCGCGGCCGGCGAGGGGTTCTCGGGCGTACTCGTCGCGTGCGGTGCGGACTCGCGCGGCGCCGGGGCACCACAGGCGGCCAGGCCGAGCGCAAGCAGCACAGCGCCAATGCTCTTTCTCACGGGGAGGATCTCCGTGGCTGGACTTTCACGCAGTGTGCATCTTAGAGTCTGCCTATGCCAAACGAGCGACCGACGCGCTATGGCGCCCCCGCGCAATTTCTTCATTGGCTGATCGCCGCCCTGATCGTCAATCAGTTCGTGCTCGCCTGGATGGCCGACGATCTACCGCAGGGGGCGCGCAAGCTCGCGCTCCTCGCCACCCACAAGAGCTTCGGTATGACGATACTCATGCTGGCGATCTTGCGCCTCGCGTGGCGCTTCACGCATCCGGCGCCTGCGCTGCCCGCCGGCATGTCGCGGCTCGAGCGCCGCCTAGCGCGCGTGACTCACGTCGGGTTCTACGTGCTCTTGTTCGTCCAGCCGATCACCGGATGGATGATGTCGTCGGCGAAGAACTACTCGGTGAGCTGGTTCGGGCTGTTCACCTGGCCGAACCTCATCGGCCCGAACAAGACGGCATTCGAATATCTGCGTACCACGCACGACAGCTTGAGCGATGTGCTGTTCGCGATCGCGGTGCTGCACATCCTCGCCGCGCTCAAGCACCATTTCTGGCACCGCGACGACGTGCTCGTGCGGATGCTCCCCTTCACCAAGTCGCGAGGTCGATGAGTTGAGGGGAGCTCTCGTGCGCGTGCTCTCGGCCGCTGCCTTGCTGCTCGGGAGCTTCGCGTGGCAGGCGGCCGGCGGCGCGCCGAGCTACACGGCCGATCCGGCCTCGAGCCGGCTGGAGTTCGCCGGAATCCAGGCAGGCGCCGAATTCAAAGGCGTTTTTCACAAGTTCGCCGCGGCGGTGGATTTTGCGCCGGACGCGTTGGCCGATGCGCACATCGACGTCGAGATCGACTTGGGCTCGGTCGATTCGAAGGACGATGACCGCGACAGCACGATACGCGGCGCGGATATCTTCGACGTCGTGCACTTTCCGAAGGCGCATTACGTGACCCGGAGCTTCTCGAAGACTCAAACCGGGTATGCGGCCGTCGGCGCGCTCACCTTGCACGGGGTCACCAAGGATGTCCCCATCGAGTTCAAGTTCACTCCCGGCGCGGGCGGGGCGAATCTTACCGGCTCGGCCACGCTCAAGCGGCTCGATTTTGGGGTCGGGCAGGGCGACTGGAAGAGCACCGACCAGGTGGGCGATGCGGTGAAGGTGGCATTCTCGCTCAACCTGAAGCCGAAGCCGTAGCGAGGGTCGGGGCGCGCAGCGACGCTCAGCGCACCGGCAATTCCCGCGATTTCTGCACCGTGCGCAGCGCGAAGCTCGAGTGCACTCGAGCGACGTTCGGCAGGCGAGTCAAGTGCTGGCTGTGCAACCGCTCGAAATCCGCGGTATCGGCGAGCACGACTCGCAACAGGTAGTCGTACTCCCCGGACATGAGGTAGCACTCCATGACTTCGGGCACCTTGCGTGCGGCCTCCTCGAACGCATGCAGGTGGGCCTGTTCCTGCCGGTCGAGCGTGATATTGACGAATACGTTTACCGGACATCCGGCTTTGCCCTGATTGATGAGTGCCGCGTAGCCTTCGATGAACCCGGACTCCTCGAGCGCGCGCACGCGCCTCAGGCACGCCGATTCGGAGAGGTTGACCGTCTCGGCCAATTGGCTGTTGGTGATGCGGCCATCGAGCTGCAGCACCTGCACGATGGCGCGGTCGTATCGATCGAGCTTCATTGACTTATTTCCCCATGGGCCGATATTCGGAATTTTCTTGCGTTAAATTGTCTTCTTTAGGCGCATTCTGCCAAAAAAAGGCGTTAGCGGGGAGTTTTTGCAAAATTCCAGCCCGACCTCGCGCGTACCCTTGGCCGACCACCACAACGAGCTCGCGGAGCGATCGCATGAAAATCGGGGTTCCCAAGGAGATCAAGGTTCATGAGTACCGAGTAGGGCTGGTCCCGGCCGGTGTGCGCGAGCTCATCGATGCCGGGCATCAAGTCGTCGTGCAGAGCGGTGCCGGGGCGGGCATCGGCTTCGAGGATGCGCACTATCAGGCGGCGGGCGCCCGCATCGCGGCGCGGGCCGCCGATGTCTTCGCGGCAGCCGATCTCATCGTGAAGGTCAAGGAGCCGCAACCGGCCGAATGCAAGCTCCTGCGCTCGGGGCAGACGCTCTTTACCTATCTGCACCTGGCCGCCGATCGCGACCAGGCCGATGCGCTCATCGCCTCGGGCGCCACTGCCATCGCCTACGAGACGGTGACTGCGGCGGACGGCTCGCTCCCGCTGCTCACGCCGATGAGCGAGGTAGCGGGGCGCATGTCCGTCCAGGTCGGCGCGAACTGCTTGCAGAAGGCAAACGGTGGCTTCGGCGTGCTGCTCGGCGGCGTTCCCGGTGTTGCGCCCGCGAAGGTCGTGATCTTAGGCGGCGGGGTCTCGGGCACGCACGCCGCCGAGATGGCGATCGGGATGCGGGCCGACGTCACGATCGTCGATCGCTCGGTGAAGCGGTTGCGGGAGCTGTCCTACATCTTCGCGGGCCAGGTGAGGACGGTGTACTCGACGGCGCACGCCATCGAGGAGCTGGTGCGCGACGCCGACCTCGTCGTCGGCGCCGTGCTCATCGCGGGAGCTGCGGCGCCCAAGCTCGTCACGCGCGCGATGGTGAAGACCATGAAGACCGGCGCCGTGCTGGTCGACATCTCCATCGATCAGGGCGGGTGCTTCGAGACGAGCCGGCCGACCACCCACGCGGAGCCGACCTACGTGCTCGACGGCGTGATCCACTATTGCGTGACCAACATGCCGGGGGCGTTCCCGCGTACCTCGACCTTCGCCCTGACCAACGCGACCTTGCCGTACGTGAAGGCGATCGCCGATCACGGGTGGCGGCAGGCCCTCGCCAACGACCCCGGCCTTGCACGCGGCCTAAACGTGCACGCCGGCCACCTGACGCACGAGGCCGTGGCGAATGCGCTGGGATTGGGCTTCCGGGAGTTTCGCGCCGCTTGAATAGTCGCGGGCAGCGCCCGCCGCAGCTCCAGCCGGAATCCCGGGCGCGAACCGTGCGCGGGATGTTGCGCGCCGATATTGCTACTATACGATCGATCAATTACTGTCAGCGGCCTTTGCCGGCCCCTCATCGCGGGCCGGTCGGCCGAGGATCCAGCATGGCGCGCAATCATCGATTCGACGTGTTGTTCGAGCCGGTACGCATCGGCCCCGTCACCGCACCGAACCGCTTCTATCAGGTACCGCATGCCAGCGGGATGACCAACGCGCTTCCGCACGTGCGCGCGCGCTTTCGCGCCGTCAAGGCCGAGGGAGGATGGGGTGTGGTGTGCACTGGAGCGGTATCGATGCATCCGAGCTCGGACGACTCCCCGCTCCCGTTTGCCATGCTGTGGGACGACAGGGACGTGCGCGCGCACGCGCTGATGACCGAGGCGGTGCACGAGCACGGCGCGCTCGCCGGCGTGGAGCTCTGGCACGGCGGCGCTTGCACGCTCAATCGCACCAGCCGGATCGCACCCCTCTCGCCGTCCGGAATGCCGTGGTTGTCGACGCACTTGGGATTCATGGGGAACTTGCGCCCGCGGCGCATGGATGCCGCGGACATCCGCGATCTACGCAACTGGCAGGCGGCCGGCGCGCGGCGCGCGATGCAGGCCGGATTCGATATCGTGTACGTGTATGCCGGCATGGGCTACCTGCCCTACGAATTCCTGCTGCCCGAATACAACCAGCGCACCGACGGGTACGGCGGCCGGATCGAAAACCGCGTTCGGCTGGTACGCGAGCTCCTCGAGGTCACGCGCGACGCCGTGGGGGAACGCTGCGCGGTGGCGCTGCGGATCAGCTTGGAGGAGCTGCGCGCCAAGCCGGGTCGCAACGCGCCCTCCGAGGCTCATGAGGTCATCGCCCTGCTCTCGCAGGCGACCGATCTATTCGATGTGAAGATGGACTCGAGTCCGACGGACTGTGCCCCCTCGCGCTTCTCGCCCGAGGGCAGCCACGAGCCGGTCATCGACTTCGTCAAGAAAGTGACCGCCAAGCCCGTCGTCGGAGTCGGCCGTTTCACCTCGCCCGACATCATGGTGTCGCAGGTGAAGCGTGGCATCTTGGACTTGATCGGTGGAGCGCGCCCGTCGATCGCCGATCCTTACCTTCCGAAGAAGATCGACGAAGGACGCGAGCACGAGATCCGCGAATGCATCGGCTGCAACATCTGCATCTCGAGCTGGCATGACGGGGTGCCCGTGCGCTGCACCCAGAATCCGACTGCGGGCGAGGAATGGCGCCGCGATTGGCATCCCGAGGTGTTCGTACCGGCCACGAACGCGGCGCCGGTCCTGGTGGTGGGCGGCGGGCCCGCTGGACTCGACTGTGCCGTGACCCTGGCGCGCCGCGGCTATCCGGTGACCGTTGCGGAGGCCGCCGGTGAATTCGGCGGACGGCTGCGCTTCGAGCGGCGCTTGCCGGGCCTCGCCGCCTGGGGACGGGTGGTCGACTGGCGCATGGGTCAGCTCGAGGGGCGCGCGAACGTCAACCTCTATCCGGGGAGCGAGCTCGCGGTCGACGACATCTTGGGCCTCGAGCACCGCCACGTGGTGATCGCCACCGGGGCGCGCTGGACCCGCATGCTCTACTCAACGCTCGAGTTCCCGGTCGGATGGCTCGAGGGTCCCGGCGTCTATACCCCGGACGACATCGCCGCGGGGATCGTGCCGCCGGGGCCGGTCGTCGTTTTCGACTTCGACAATTACTATCTCGCCGGCGCCCTCGCCGAGCAGCTGGCGCGCCAAGCAGGCGAGGTGAGCTATGTCACCACGGCGGGGAACGCCTCGGCCTGGACCTTCATGACCAACGAACTGCCGCTCGTGCACCGCGCGCTCAGCAAGGCGGGCGTTCCGATTCACACCCTGCAGCGGGTGAGCGGCTTCGACGGTGAATCGGTGACGGTCTGCGACGTGTACAGTGGAGCCGAGAAGCGCATCGCCTGCCGCTCGCTCGTCATCGTCGGGATGCGTGTGCCCAAGGACGATCTCTATCAGGCGCTCATCGCGCGCTCAGTGGATCTCGAGCGGGCCGGCATTGCGAGCGTGACGCGGATCGGAGATTGCCTCGCACCGGGAGCCATCGTGCACGCGGTGCACAGCGGCCATCGTTTCGCGCGCGAGCTGGAGGCGAGCCTGAGCGATGCGCCGTACCGGCGAGACTTCCCCGTATAGCTCGTTGCCCTCCGTGATATAAACGGGGCCGCCGCGCCTTGCCGCGCTCGGCGGTCGGGAGCTGACAAGCAAAGGAGTTTGAATGGCAACCAAGCGGGCCGCGCCGAAATTTCGCCGCACGTCCCCGGCGGTGCGCCGCGAGGCGCTCGTCGATGCGACACTCAAGTGTCTCAAGCAGTATGGCCACGAGGGGGTATCGGTTCGGCGCATCAGCGCCGCGGCGGGGGTCTCGATCGGATTGATCAACCACCATTTTCCGAGCAAATCGGGCTTGATCGCGGAGACCTACGAGACCCTTGCACTCTCGTTGCAGGAATCGATCCGCACCCAAGCGGAGAACAAGGGGGTATCGCCTCGCGCACGCCTGAGCGGATTCTTCCGCGCCTCGTTCGCGCCGGAAATTCTGGATCCGCAAATATTCAACGTTTGGCTGGTGTTCTGGAGCATGGTGAAGCACTCGCCCGAGATACGTGCCGTGCACGACAAGACCTACGGCAAGTACCGCTCGATCCTGGAGTCGATGCTGGGCAAGCTCGCCGAATCCGGCGCGGCGCCGCATTTCAAGCTGCGCCAGGCGGCGATCGCGCTCTCCGCGCTCCTCGACGGCCTGTGGGTCGAGCTCAGCCTGAATCCAGCGACGTTCAAGCCGCGCGAGGCGATTGCGCTGTGCGAGGATTGGGTCAACGCGCTCTGCGGCGGAGGCTTTCCGCGGCTGCTCACCAAGCGCTCGAGAAGATCGCGTGCCTGAGGGCGGCGCGCGCGATGCGCTGATCATCGGCGCCGGCCACAACGGGCTGGTGTGCGCGGCCTATCTCGCCGAGGCCGGCCTCGAGGTGACCGTGCTCGAGCGTCGCGCTGTCGTAGGTGGCGCCGCAGTGACGGAGGAATTCCATCCCGGCTTTCGCAACTCGGTGGCCTCCTACACCGTATCGCTCTTGAACCCGAAGATCATCCGCGATCTCGAGCTCGGGCGGCACGGTTTGCGCGTGGTCGAGCGCAGGCTCGCCAACTTCCTGCCCCTGGGTGAAGGCTATCTCAAGGTGGGAGCCGGAAGGACCCAAGAAGAGGTCGCGAAATTCTCGACGCGCGACGCCGCCCGGCTTGCCGCCTATTCCGAGCATCTCGAGAAGATCGCCGACGTGCTGCGCGAGCTGGTGCTCGAGACGCCGCCGAACGTCACCGAAGGCGGCTGGCTCGAGGCGTTCCCCGAGCTGCTGCGCAGCGCCCGTCTGGGCAAGCGCCTCGCGCGACTCGACATGGCGGGCAGGCGCGAGCTTCTCGACCTGTTCGTAAAATCCGCCGGTGACTATCTCGATGGGTGGTTCGAGAGCGTCCCGATCAAGGCCGCATACGGCTTCGACGGCATCGTCGGCAATTATGCGAGTCCCTATTCACCCGGGTCCGCCTACGTGCTGCTGCATCACGTCTTCGGCGAGGTCAACGGCCACAAGGGCGCCTGGGGACATGCGATGGGGGGCATGGGCGCCATCACCCAGGCGATGGCGAGATCAGCGGCCGAGCGCGGCGTCGAGATCCGCCTCGAGAGCGCCGTGCGCGAGGTGATCGTCGAGCAGGGCCGCGCGGTCGGCGTGATCACCGAGCATGGCGAGACCGTCCGAGCCCGCTGCGTCGTGTCGAATCTGAATCCGAAGCTCCTGTACGGGAGTCTGATCGATCCATCCGCGCTCGTGCAGGACTTTCGCGAGCGCATGCAGCGCTGGCGCTGCGGATCGGGGACCTTTCGCATGAACGTCGCGCTCGCGGAGCTGCCGGATTTCACCGTGTTGCCGGGGAGAACCACGGCCGAGCACCACACCGCCGGCATCATCATGGCGCCGAGCCTTGCGTACATGGATCAGGCGTACCTCGATGCCAAAGCGGGCGGCTGGTCGAAGCGCCCGATCATCGAGATGCTGATCCCCTCGACGCTGGATGAGAGCCTCGCGCCGCCCGGCCGGCACGTTGCGAGCCTCTTCTGTCAACACGTCGCCCCGGTGCTTCCGAACGGCGCGTCCTGGGACGACCATCGCGAGGAGGTAGCCGACCTCATGATCGATCTGGTCACGAGCCACGCGCCGAACTTCAAGGCATCGGTGCTCGGGCGGCAGATCCTGAACCCGCTCGACCTCGAGCGCACCTTCGGCCTCACCGGCG
>Ga0187784_10000806_pt1 | contig 23929 bp, 15 predicted proteins | sample 1015_SJ02_MP15_2_FD_132964 | JGI IMG/M metagenome (GOLD analysis project Ga0187784, IMG submission 132964) | Tropical peat soil microbial communities from peatlands in Department of Meta, Colombia - 1015_SJ02_MP15_20_MG | ecosystem: Environmental > Terrestrial > Soil > Wetlands > Peat | place... | reverse complement strand
TACGCTTCAACGACATCCTTGCGGCGTTCGGGCTTGCGCAGCTGGCGCACCTGGAAGAACGGCTTGCGCGGCGCAGGGCGTCCTATGCGGCCATGCGGCGGCACCTCGGTCACGCTCTGTTCTCGGTGCCGGGCGACGAAGCGCCGTTGCACAACATCGTGTTCAGCCCGCAAGCCGACGCGCTTGTCGCCCGTCTGCGCGCACAGGGCCTGCTGGCCGTCCGGCAGTACCGCGCGATCTACCAGCATCCGGCCTATGCGCATCTCGACAAAGGCGCCTTCGGCAACTCCGAGTATTGGACCGATCATGCGGTCTATTTGCCGTTCGGCGTGATGATGAGCGAGCAGGACGCCGAGCAGGTGGCGCGGGCGGTCATCGACAGCGGCATCGCGCTGGTCGCTGCGCCCGACGCAAGCCCTTGACGGCGCCGGGTCCGGGCTGGCGAAGATTTGATCTCCCCAAGATCGATCCAAGATCGATCCGAGATCGATCGGACACGACGTTGCCGCAGTCGGGCAGCCCATTGCGACAGCTTTGACTTTTCCTCTATAAGCCGGCGTGGCCGGCATCGACCTGCTCGAGATTTCGTAATGAGTGGACCCCCGCTTTCGATCGAAGCCGTGGTGCTCGGCCGCAACGACGAATACGAGCCGAATTGGCAGCAGAAGCTTTTCGCATCGATTGCCTATAACCGCGCACGCTTCGAAGGCAGCGCGGTCGACTATCGCGTCGCGTTCGTCGAATGGAATCCTCCGCGTGACAGGCCGCTGATCGCCCCGGAGCTTGTCAGCAAATTTCCTTTCCTGCGGGCAATAACGGTCGATGCCGACGTGCACGACGCGCTGTGCACGTCGCGGTCGCTTGCCATGATGCTGAACTTCTCGCTGAACTGCGCGTTGCGGACCAGTACCAGCGACTTTTGCCTGATATCGGCAGGCGATCTGTTCCTGCAGGACGCGCTTGCCGGCGCGATCAAGAAGAACGGCCTTGCGCGCAACTGTCTCTATCGCGCCGAGCGCGTCAACATCCGTGACGATCTCGACTTCGCAAGCGCGACGAAAGAGGTCATCGAGGACCCCGCTAATATTGTCTCGGTGAACTCATGCACCGAGCCGCCCTATGATCGGGCTCCGTACACGCATGCCTGCGGCGATTTCCTGCTGGTCGATCGCTTGACGATGGCGGGGTTGCGCGGGTTCGATGAAGGCATTCGCTTTGCCCGTATGCACCTGGATTCGCGCTTCTGCCGGACCGCCATGTACGCGGGCCTCGATTGCAAGCTGATCGGACGCATCTTTCACATCAACCACACGAAGTCCTATACGGTGCTCGGCGAGAAATATCCGGACCAGCAGTATGACTACGAGCTGGGGCTGCCGTATCTCAATTCGCGCGATTGGGGTCTTGCCGATTACGATTGGACGCAGACCGGGGAGCGCCTTTGGCGTGTCTCGTGCCTGCAGGGTTTCAAGGAGGGTGGCATACCGGAACAGTTCACACGCGCCGAAAGGCAGGTTGTGAACGAGGTCACGAGCCGCGTCTTCGCGGCGCGCGAAGCGGAGGTGCTCGGAGAACGAGATGAGAACGTCGTCCAATTGAAAGACGTTGGCCTGAGCGGCTTGTTCGTGGATGATTCGTGGAAGGGCGCTCGCGTGATCGCGGGCTCGCCACCATTGATTGAGACGGTGAAGGATGCCTGGGGGTATTCGGCCGCCGTCAGACTCCCGCAAGTAGCGGCCATTGCAAAAAACGGGGACGGCGCAATCTTCCTAGAGGTCGTTGTCCAAGTCTCTGTCGGAACTGTCGGAGTTGGATTGGTGCAGAATGGGGAGTTCGCAGCCGAACGAATTCAGGACGAGGCGATGGGGGTTCGGCGGATCGTCCTGAAGATGCCGCAGGGTGACGTGTGGTTGCTGGTTCGAAACGCGCAAACGAATGGAACCGCGTCGCGGGTCAATATCCATCGAATCCGGCTTTTGCGCAGGAGCGGTCCGAGCCAGAGCATCGAGCGGCTCCTGATGCCGATCGACTCGTGAGCAGGCGCCTCTGCGTTCCCCCGAATCGGGTGATATGATAAATGGATCAACGGCTTGGGTAGAAGTTGCATCGTTCTTGCGCTAGCCTGGACAGTATGGGATTAGCGGATCGCGGGGGCTGGTCAGGGTGGTTGGACTTGCAGAAAGGGCGGACGGGCGCCCAGCGGGGGCTTCAATGAGGGTTTCGGTTGTGGGGTTGGGGAAGCTCGGCTCGCCGATCGTGGCGGTCCTGGCATCCAAGGGCTACGACGTCATTGGCATTGATACCAATCCGCTGTTCGTCGAGAAGATGAACAGCCACGTCGCGCCGGTCGAGGAGCCGCTGCTGCAGGAGATGCTGACCGAGCATCGCGCGCGCATCTCTGCGACCTCCGATTGGGCGAAGGCGATCGCCCAGACCGACATGACGACCATCATCGTCCCGACGCCGAGCGGTGCGGACGGCGGATTTCGCAACGACTACGTGCTCGCGGTCATGGACGAGGTCGGCGCGGTCCTCGCCAGGAAGCCCGGCTATCATCTGGTGGTCGTGCACTCCACCACGATGCCGGGCTCCGTCGGCGGTCCGATTCGGGATCGGCTGGAGCGCGCCTCGGGGCGCAAGGTCGGTCCGGACCTCGGCCTTTGCTACAATCCGGAATTCATCGCCCTCGGCGAGGTCATCAAGGGCCTGCTGCATCCGGATTTCATCCTGATCGGCGAAAGCGACAGGAAGGCCGGCGACATTCTCGAGGGGCTGTACCGCAAGGTGGTGGGGGTGGACGCCAATATTGCGCGCATGAATTTCGTCAATGCCGAGCTGACGAAGATCTCCGTCAACACCTACGTCACGATGAAGATATCGTTCGCCAACATGCTCGGAGAGATCTGCGATCGGCTCGAAGGCGCGGACGTTTCCGTGGTGGCGGATGCGATCGGCCGCGACAGCAGGATCGGCAAGAAATATCTCAAGCCGGCGGTCGGGTATGGCGGACCCTGCTTTCCGCGCGACACCATCGCGTTCGGACGGGTCGCACACCTCCTCGGCGGGAAGGCTGATCTCGCGCTCTCGACGGACGCGATCAACCGGCGCCAGGTCATGCGCCTTGCCGACACCGTGCGCGAGCTTCTGCCGGGTGGGGGAACGGTCGCGATCCTCGGCCTGTCGTACAAGCCGCACACGCCGGTGATCGAGGAATCGCAAGGGGTGATGCTCGCCAAGGCCCTGGCCGATGCCGGCATGCACGTCGTCGCGCATGATCCGATGGCCGCCAAGCCGGCCGAGTCGGTTCTCGGCAAGGTGGCCCGCTTCGCCGCGACCGCGCGCGACGCGATCGCGCAAGCCGATGTCGCGGTGATCATCACGCCGTGGCCGGAATATGCGGCGATCGCGCCCGAATGGGTTGCGCAGGACGGCGCGCGGTTCATCATCGATTGCTGGCGCCAGCTCGAGCCGGCCTTGTTCGGCGATCAGTGCAAGATCATTCGCCCTGGGCACCAGGAGACGCTCCCTTCGGCCGCGGGACGGGTCGCGGCCGAATGAGCGGCAGGACGGCGGTTGGCTCGAGCACGATCCCGAAAAGTGTGCAGCGGTTTTCGGAAAAGATCATGCTCCAACAAGAATCCAGAGCGAGATGACGGTTCGAAGAACCGTCATCTCGCTCGCCGCTCCATGAGCTTCTTCTCGCCATACCGTCACGCGTTTCTCCGCATCGCCTCGTGCGTGCCGCGCATCGAGGTGGGTGATCCCGCCTTCAATGCCGCGCAGACGATCGCGCTCGCGCGCGAGGGGGACGCCCGGAAGGTCGCGCTGATGATCTTCCCGGAGCTCGGGATCTCGTCCTACGCGATCGACGATCTCCTGTTCCAGGATGCGCTGCTCGACCGCGTCGAGACGGCGATCGACGAGCTTGCCAGGGCCTCGCGCGAGCTCTTTCCGGTGCTGGTGGTCGGCGCGCCGTTGCGGCGCCGCGGACAGCTGTTCAATTGCGCGGTCGTCATGCATCGCGGCGCGCTGATCGGCGCGGTGCCGAAAGTGTATCTGCCGAACTATCGCGAGTTCTACGAGGTGCGCCAGTGCACCTCGGGTGCGGGTATCCGCAATGCAAGCATCAGCGTTGCCGGGCGCGAGATTCCGTTCGGCGCCGATCTCCTGTTCGAGTCGACCGGCACGGCCCCTTTCGTCGCGCACATCGAGATCTGCGAGGACGTCTGGGTTCCGCAGCCGCCGTCGACCGCGGCGGCGCTGGCCGGCGCGGAGGTGCTGCTCAATCTTTCGGCGAGCAACATCACGATCGGCAAGGCGGATGCGCGCCGGCTGCTGTGCGCGTCGCAGTCCGCGCGCTGTATCGCGGCCTACGCCTATTCGGCGGCGGGTCCGGGAGAGTCGACGACCGATCTTGCCTGGGACGGCCATGCGGCGATCTTCGAGTGCGGCAACAAGCTGGCCGAGACCGAACGCTTCCTCCAGACCTCGACGATGGCGGTCGCCGACGTCGACCTCGGCCTGTTGCGCCAGGAACGCATGCGGGTCGGGACTTTCAGCGACTGCATCCGGCGCAATCGGGCGGCCGCCGACGGCTTTCGCACGGTCGCGTTCAAGCTCGATGCGCCGCAAGAGGAGCTTGCGCTCCTTCGCGACGTCGACCGCTTCCCCTACGTGCCGTCCGACCCGGCGCGGCTGCACGAGAATTGCTATGAGGCCTACAACATCCAGGTGCAGGGGCTCTCCAAGCGCCTGCAGGCAACAGGTACCCGCAAGGTCGTGATCGGCGTCTCGGGCGGGCTCGATTCCACCCAGGCCCTGATCGTGTCGACGCGCGCGATGGATCATCTCGGGCTGCCGCGCGCGAACGTGCTCGGCTATACGTTGCCCGGCTTTGCGACGTCGGATGCCACCAAGGCGAATGCCTGGGCGCTGATGCGCGCGCTCGGCGTTTCGGCGGCCGAGATCGACATCCGGCCGGCGGCGCGGCAAATGCTTGCCGATCTCGGTCATCCGTTCGCGCGCGGCGAGAAGTCCTACGACGTCACGTTCGAAAACGTGCAGGCGGGCCTGCGCACCGATTATTTGTTCCGCCTCGCCAATCAGAACGGCGCGCTGGTGTGCGGGACCGGCGATTTGTCGGAGCTCGGCCTCGGCTGGTGCACCTATGGCGTCGGCGACCATATGTCGCACTACAACGTCAACAGCTCGGTGTCGAAAACCCTGATCCAGCATCTGATCCGGTTCGTCGCGACCTCCGGCGAGGTCGACGCCGCGACCGCGAAGATCCTGTTCACCATTCTGGCGACCGAGATTTCCCCCGAGCTCGTCCCGGCAGGAGAGGGCGGCGAGATACAGTCGACGCAGGCGAAGGTCGGTCCGTACGAGCTGCAGGACTTCAATCTGTTCTACGTGACGCGCTACGGCTTCCGGCCCTCGAAGATCGCCTATCTGGCGCACCACGCCTGGTCGGACGCGTCGCGGGGAAGCTGGCCGGAAAACATTCGCGCCGAGGAGCGGCGCAGCTATACGCTGCCCGAGATCAAGCGCTGGCTCGAAGTCTTCCTGTTCCGCTTTTTTGCGATCAGCCAGTTCAAGCGTTCGGCGGTGCCGAACGGCCCGAAGATCTCGTCGGGAGGCTCGCTTTCCCCGCGCGGCGACTGGCGTGCGCCTTCGGACGGCAATGCGCGGCTTTGGCTCGAGGAGCTCGCGACCATACCGGACGCGCAATCGCCGCGGTGACGGCGCTTCAAGCGGAGCAGGGGAGCGTCTGTGCCGCGACGGGAATCTGACCCTCCAGCTCCGCCGCCGATCTGACCGTGAGGGACAGCAGGCGTCCCGCGCTGCCGCGATGCTTCCAGATGCGCGTTTCGATCGGACCGAGCCCTGCGTCCGCGTCAGCCGGCACCACGAAGGCGAGCCTCTGAAGTTCTTGCCCTCCGTCCAGATCAACGGCCGCAAGCACGTGGTCGCCGGCGACGACGTCCGCCTTCCCGAGCCGCCCGGGACCGCTGTTCTCGAAGGTCGCAATCATCACGTAAGCGCCGGGAAGGAGCGACCAGTAGGGCCCGTAGACGACATAGCCTTCCTTGCCGCGCTCGAGTCTGACGGCGCCACGATCCTCGCGTCCGGCCGGGCCGATTAACAGGTAGGGGAGCCATTCGACCGGCGCTGCGATCGGCTCGATTGCGACCGTCAGCAGCCGGCCTCTGCTCTCGCGATATTTCCAGATTTGCGTTTCGATGAGCGGAGGGTCTCCGCTCATATCCGTTGGAATCTGGAACGGCAAGGCAAACTTGTAACGACGCATGCCGCGAAGCTCGCTCCAGTACAGGCAAGCCGCGCCGATGCGCGCCGGCGCAGCCCATCCCGTGCGGCCCGAGATCCGCTGTCCGAGGGCGAGCAGCATCCGGCAGAGCCGACGCACGATGCGCCGCTGCAGGCGGCCAATCCGCTCGACGGCGCCGAACGGCCGCGCAGACGTCAACTGGCTGACGTTCACGATACCGCGTCCGAAAGAGCGGTCGTTCCCTATGACTTCGGCCGAACCGATCGGAGATCTCCTGTCGGTCTCGAACTCGATCGAGAGGACATACGAGCCGGGTCGCAGCGGCCGATAAGGGCCATAAACCACAAACCCTTCGGTCCCAATGTCGAAGAGAACTGGAATTCCGCCCCAACGGTCGGCCACGGCGCCGTCCCCTTCGCGAGGCGCGACCCTGGTCCTAGCCCTGCGTCCGGCAGGTCCGACATGCAGGTACGGAAGCCAGTTCGCGTATCGCAATGCGTCCTCGTTGGGAGAGTCGACGGCTGTGTTGGGTCGCAACATTTCGACCGCGAGAGCACGCAGGCTCACCTCGATTTGAGTCAGGACACTCCATCGCGCTTCCACCGCATTCAGGATGTCGGCGGCATGCTGCGGTATTTCAAAGATGATTTCGCGCTCCGAGCCGTCGAGTTCGACCACCGGGAAGGCGTGGACCGCAAAAACATTGCGGGCACTCACAACCTCGAGGAGGACTCCGTATTCCTCCTTCCATCGTGCGCGATCCGCCTCCGAGGCCTCGACGCGCATGGAAAGGCGATAGGTTCCGGCCCAGAGGTGCTGATAGGGGCCGTATGCGAAGACACCGAGCGCCCGATCGCGATTTGCAATGCGCGAATCTCGTCGAACACCGACGTCACCGACATGAAGCGAGGCCAACCAATCTTGCTTCCCGCTACTGGGGGGGCGCACGAAGCCGTGACGCATGCGTCCGGAGAAAGGTGACAACGAGAAGGTCAGGAACTGGCAGACCAGGCGCTCGAGCTCGTTGTGGATGACATTGAGGGCGAGCACGCGTCGCGGTGGCTGCTCGGACCGCATGCGGGCATGCTCGGCCCGCAGGACCCGCACGAAGGCCCGGCGCATGCCGAGGATTCGCTGCGCGTGTCGGGTGCGCTCAGTGGCGCTGGTATTGAGCGGTTCCGGGCCGCCGAAGTCGAAGATGAACACGTCGGCACTTGCGATCGCGTCGGCGGACGCAACCAGCTCAACCGCAAGGCGATCGAGATCCTCCGCATCGAAGACGTTGTACTCCCGATCGAGGACGACCCTGTTGTGAAAGCCAAGATCCGCCCAGACCTGGCTGAAAAGGCGCAACGTTGCGGCGCGCAGTCCGTACCAGGTGAGCCGGATGCCGCGCGGCGAGGCCACGAACATGTCGGCCAGGAACGGTGTCACGTGGCGCGGATCATAGTCGACGCAGTTGAAGGTCTCGCCGACATAGCGCGCGGTCGTCGGCTGCGTCAGCGGTGCGCCGATCGCCTTCTTCAGCGCGTCGACATAGATCTGCGTCGGCGGGGGGTCGAGACGGATCTCCTCGATGTCGTCGTCCGGGCACCCCCAGCTTTGCGCCTGCTCTGGAATGTCGGGGCGCTGCACGCCGTCGACAAAGACGCGCCAGTCGTTTTCGGTGCGGTTGTGGCTGTGGGCGGCGGTGACCTGCCGGGTGTGGTCGCAGTGATAGCCGTAGATCTCCTTCCCCAGATCTCCGACCTTGCCGTAAACGAGGCTAAAGCGGCGCGCGATGTTGGAATCGACGTGCCATCCGAGGATCATGTCTTCGTGGAAGCCGTGATACTTGAAGAGATCCTCGCGTGGCAGCAACTGGAAATCGCCGGGCCCGTCATAGAGAATGGTTTCGCTGCCGAAAACGATCTCGTTGAGATGCAGTGTGCTTCCCCAATCTCGAACGGTGTCGATGATCTGCCTTGGCTCGCGGCGATCGAAGCTTTCCCATAATGTCTCCGGCAACTCTATGCGCGGCGCATGATAGAGGTTGGGACGAAGGTCGCGGCAGATCGCGCCGATCGATCGGTCGGACTGCGGAACGAAGATCAGGTCGGTGTTGGTCGAGAGGATCCATCGGTTCGACGGATTCGACCGCCGGATCGCGATGTTGCGCGCGATCGGCTCCAGGGCGACGAGCCGGGTTCGCGATTTGTATCTTTCGTGAACGAAGGCGCGCACGCGCAGGACGCGCAGCAGGGCGCGTGCCTTGTCGGTCAGCGTGTCGCGGATGGCCTCGGGGAAGGTCGGGAAATCATCCGGGGTGTTGTAGTCGACGAACAGGATTTCGTCGGTCGGATCGAGAACTTCGGCGATGCAATTGAAGCTGAGCGCTGCACGCTTGTGCAGGTTGTAGCCGTAGTTGTCGTTACGGCCATAAAGGATGACGGAAATCACGGGTCGGTCCCCCGGCAGAAACCTGCCGCCCAACTGATCAGTTGCCGCGCCGGCACCGAGTCGACGGGCGGCGGTATTCGATCGAGCATCAGTACTCCTAGAGCGCATCCCGATTGGAAAGAATCGGGACGCGCTCTTGATTCTTGCGTTGGCGCATATCCTTTTCGGAAAACCGGTATCCACTTTTCCGCGATATGCGCTAGTGCGGAATTGCCGAATTGTTACTGAGCAATCGAGGGCGAGGTCAACCCAGAGTCTCCGGCCCGGCGGCTGCCGCCGAGATGCTTGCGAGAGATGGGGCGGCTCCGGTCGGAGGCCAGGCAAAGAGCGGAGAATGGGAGTGCCCTTCGGCTTTCTTTCAAGAATCTTGCATGCGCAACCGCACTGCGTTCGATTCATCGACTTGGCCATTCGAGGCTGGCCCCGCACGACGCGACCACTGCGAATTGTCTTTCTCTCCGACATCCATGTGGGGTCCCATCGCGGCGACTACCGTCGGCTGAGCCGGATTCTCACCGAGGCGTGCAATCTGGCACCTGATCTGGTCCTGCACGGCGGCGACTTCCTGCCATGGGTGCCCTTGCGGGGGCGCACCATCTCGCCGGTCGTGATCGGACGGATGCTGCGACGGCTGCGCGCGCCACTTGGGCAATTCGCGGTTCTCGGCAACCACGACTATCAGCGCGGCGGACACGGATTGGCGGCCGCGTTGGCGGCGAACGGCATCGACGTGCTGGACGACGCGCGCCGCACCATCAAGTTCGAGGGCCACGAGATCGACCTGATCGGAATTCCTGACGCGCGCCGACATCGGCAGGAAGCGCAGGCGCTGCTGAGCTCCTTGTCACCGCAGCGGCCCGCCGTCGTCCTGACCCACGATCCGTACTGGTTCAAGCATGTGCCGCGAGGCCCCTATCTCACCCTCGCCGGACACACTCATGGTGGCCAGTTTCGCTTCCCGTTTGTCGGCGCGGTCGTGAACATGAGCCGCGCGCCGATGCGCTGGACCTATGGCCACATCATCGAGCGGGAGAAAACGATGTATGTCACGAGCGGCTTGGGGACATCGGGTCTGCCGTGGCGGATCGGCATCCCGCCCGAGTTCGCCGTGATCTCGGTTCAGCGAGAAGAAGGCTAACGATCGAGCGCGAGGAGGGGGTCATTGCGTCCGCGCAGCCGGCACGTCTTCGCGCAACTCGGCGCGCAGGATGGTCGCGCGTGTAGGGACGTCGATGGCGCTGCGCAGGATGATTGTGACTGGCTCGAGTTCCGGCAGCTCGAAGGCGAGCGAAACCGGGGCGCGCGTGACGCCGACATACTGCTCGCCCAGCAACTCGCTGGTATCGCGAACGAGCGGGGCAATGCCGAGCCGCCCGACCTCGACCGTCAGCGTCAGCCTCATCATGCGCCGCGCCGCGCCTTGCGTGGGCGAAGGAACAGGAATTTCCGCCGCATAGGCCCATGCGCGGGAGGAGGTCGTCACTGTCACCCTTTCCGCGTCGTGATCGACCTGCGCGTCAGGCCAGAACGGCTGCGTTCTGACCGACGACAGCAGGTCGGTCACCTTCTCCCGCTCGCTCGCGGCTTCGACCTCGGCGGGCCATCGCGGAGGGCTGCCATGGCCAAAATGCTCGTGCGCGGCGTCGAGCAGCCGCGCGAAGAAACGGTCTACGCCGTGCGATGCCTCGATCAGCGCCCGCATCTCGCCGGCAAGCTCGGCGCGCTCTTTCGGATGGCCGAGGAAATAGTCCACCTTGGCGGCAAGATCGTTCCCGTCGAGGTACGACACGGCCGCCCCCGCTTCCCCGAACGCGGCGAGGAAATCCCGCTTGCGATCGACGAGCACGAACCCACCCGCGGCAAAACCGTTGATCGGTTTGAGGCTGTAGCCGTCGACGAACCCGGGGCTGAGCACGTCGATGGTAATCGCGTGGCGCGCGAATACGTCCGCGAGCGGCGGACCGAATGCGATCTCCTCCTCGCTCAGCGGCAAGAGATTTCGCGGCAGGTTGGGCGCATTGCTGCCGAGATTGCCGTAGTAACCGACCTGCGTTCCTGCGGCTCCCAGCATCTCCAGCCGGCGACGCGTCTGTGCGCGGTGATCGATCAGGCGGTGCACGAAGCGCCAGAAGAAAGTCTGATCCCGATCGAGCGCGAGCGACGCGCGCGCTGCGGAAGGCAGTGCCGCGATGCATCTGTTGGCGACATCCCACAGGGGCGTGCCGCGGGATTCGCTCCAGTGCTGGAGGATACGTTCCTCGAGCGCCTCGAGCTCCGGCAGCGGCGCGGGAGCCTCATTGTAGATGTGCCCGATGAAGCAGACCGCGGGCGCGCCGGCTGCGGCGAACGGCTCGCGCGGCGGCGCAAAGTCGGGAAAGGCCTGCGCCGGGAGATGAACGACCGCGCCGCCGGCCACAAGGCCGAGCTCGCGCATGATGCGAACCTGCCCGCTGTCGCGCGCGCAATGCAGCAGCCGCGGATGCGTGAAGGCGCGGCGGAGAGCCGCACCGGCGCCAGCCTTCGATTGCGCGGGGTGCTGCGGTAAAGGAGTAAGGAGCTGGTCTGCGAGCTCGAGCGGCGCATGGTCCCAGATGCAGATGGTCGGAAGATCGAGCACGTCGGTAAACAGCTGCGGCTGCCAACCGTCGCGACCGGCCGGGAGGCGACAGTGCAACGCAGTCGCACCGTTATGCAGGCCGATCGCGAGCTGCGGCGAGAACGCCCGGATATCGTCCAGCAGGACGCTTATCCGTCCAGCGTCCGGCGGCGCAAAAATGTCGATCGGGATCTCGAGCAACGCGCAGCCGAGATCGACGAGTGCTTGACGGTATATCTCAAATAGCCTGTAACAAATTCCGTGGAACCAGGCGCGCGGTGGCACAGTCACCAGGATCCGGCGGATTGGAGCGGCAGGTTTTTGGGGCACTATGCTGTCCCTAATGACTGCAGCAGGGTGGCAGATCCTTCGAACCGGCAGCGTCGTTCCAGTGGAAACAGATGACATTCCGTTCTGCAAGCCCGCGCTCGTCGGTCGCGAGCTCGACTATGTGCGCACGGCGTTCGGCCAACATCAGGTCGGTGTCGACGGACCTTTTGCGCGGCGGTGCCAGGAGTGGATCGCGGCGCATATCGGCGTGCCGGACGTATTGCTGACCACCTCGTGCACGGCGGCCCTCGAGATGGCGGTGCTGCTGGCGGACGTCGGACCGGGCGACGAAGTGATCGTGCCGTCATACACCTTTGCGGCCTGCGCCAACGCGATCGCGTTGCGCGGCGCCGTACCGGTATTCGTCGACCTGGCTGCCGACGAGCCGCATGTCGATCCGGCGCAGGTCGCCGCCGCCGTGACGACGCGAACCAAGGCGATCATCGTGGTCCATTACGGCGGCAGCGTCTGCGATCTCGCGCCGCTGCTTGAGATCGCGATGCGACACAATCTCGTGCTGATCGAGGACGCAGCGCACGCGTTCCTGGCGCGCAGGGGCGGCCGGCATGCTGCCACGCTGGGGCATCTCGGCGCCTACAGCTTCGACTATCAGAAGAACATCACGGCCGGCGAGGCGGGCGCGCTCGTGATCAATGACGCGCGTCTGGTGCGGCGCGCCGAGATTCTTCATTTGAAGGGTCTCAACCGGAAAGCGTTTCTGCGCGGCGAAGCGGACCAGTACACCTGGCAGGATCTTGGCTCGGGCTTTGCACCGAGCGACATTGTGGCGGCCGTGCTGCTCGGCCAGCTCGAGCGCGCCGTCGAGCTTACCGAAAGTCGACGCAGGCTCTGGGCGCGTTATCACGCGGCGCTCGAGCCGCTCGAGCAAACGGGCATGATAAGGCGCCCGCGAATCCCTTCAGATGTCGAGCACAATGGTCACATCTATCATCTGCTGCTGCCCGACCTTGCGGCGCGCGACGCCTTCATGGCGGGAATGCGAGCCCGCGGGATTGGCGTGCAATTGCATTTCGTGCCGCTGCACAGCTCGATCCCGGGACGGCGTTTCGGCCGGTCGCAGGGGGCGCTTGCCAATACGTGCGCGCTTGCCGAGAGGCTGGTGCGATTGCCGCTCTGGCATGGCCTCGAGCGCGAGCAGGAACGGGTGATCGGCGCCGTCAAGGCAGTGCTGCGGGATCGTCACGCGGGTCAAGCCGGCCGATGATCCGCGCCGGGCAGCCGGCCACGATGGCGTGGTCGGGCACGTCGCGAACGACCACTGCACCGGCGCCGATGACAGAGAACCGCCCGAGTGCAAGCCCGTCGGAGACGACCGCGCCGGCGGCCACATAGGCGCCGGTGCCGAGCCGGCAGCGGCCGCACACGATTGCACCACGGCCAACGAAAACGAAATCCTCGGCGACGCAATCATGGCCGATCTGGCCCGCAGGCCAAATGCCGGCGTGGCGCCCGACTCGGGCGCCGGCGTCGACCAACCCGAACGGCGCCAGGTAGCTGCCGGCGCCGATTTCCGCGTCGTCCGCGACGAGGGCATTCGGGTCGTTGACGCTGACCCAGCGTTGGGGTGGGATCGCGAGGCTCAGGATGCGGGCGATCCGCGCCTGCATCACCTTCGCCTTGTGCAGCGGCGCGATGAAGCCGACGTGAGCCGGAAGCTCGTCCCAGGCGTTGAAGGTTCCGACCACGGTGGCGCCACCGACCGTCGTGCCGATCGGGAGCTGATCATTCAGAACGCCGGCGGCCTCGATCGCCTCACCCGCTGCCGTCAGCCGTCGCAATGATTGCGCGACCATGGCGCCCGAGCCCGGGCCACCGAAGACGACGACTTCCCGCTTCATGTTGCGCTTCTTGATTTCCGATCGAGACGGACCCGCCACCTTGGCGCGGAACTCGCTGCGGCGAGGCCGGATCGAGCGCCAAGCCCTTACAGGAGATCTCCGATCCGGTCATCGGGTAGCACGGTCGGCCTCGCTGCGGCCGGCGGCGAGGGTTTCGGCCGTGCGCCTGAATTGTCTCCGGCACCGCAAGAGGGATGTGGTACCTTTACCCATTGCAATCGCTTTGGTTCCAGTGCGGCATCCGGTCGGCTGAAGGCGCCTCCCGCGAGAGCCGCAGATCAACTGATAGCGATGTCGACCAACGCCGGGAGAGACATGCGCGCCCTGCACATCGGGCTCGATCTCGACAACACGATCATCGATTTCGAGATCGCGTTCGTCGAGGTGAGCCGTAAGCTTGGCCTGCTCCAGGCCGACGAGGGTGTCAGAAGCAAGGCTGAGGTGAAGTCACGGTTGCTTCGGTCGAGCGGCGGACAGGAGGCCTGGATGCGCCTGCAAGGGCAGGTCTACGGCCACTTCATCGAAAAGGGGCGCATGCAGGAAGGGCTTGCAGCCTTCCTCGACGCCATGCGGCGCCAGGGTGCGCGCGTCAGCATCGTAAGCCACAAGACGCCCTATGGTCACTTCGACGCGCAGCAGATCAGCCTACGCGATGCGGCGCGCGCGTGGCTGGATCGGCGCGGGTTCTTCGCGCCCGACCGGTTCGGCCTTGCTCGCGGCGACCTGCACTTTTTCGATACGCGCGACGAAAAAGTCGCCGCCATTGGGCGAATCGGCTGCGATGCCTTTGTCGACGACTTGCCGGAGGTTCTGCTGCATCCGGGCTTTCCCGGACGTACGGCGGCCTTCTGGTTCGCACCGGGAGGGGATGTCGAGGATGGCGGGCGACTGACGCCCTACCGGAGCTGGGACGCCCTGCGGACCGCGATCGAGAGCCTTCCGCAGCCTCGCTAGAGTGCCGCGACTCATGCCAGATAGGGGCTCCGAATCGGCGTCCGTCAGCCGAGAGGGCCAAGAATGCCATGTGGTAGCCAGGGGCCTGTCCCCGGACTCGATGCACGCTCCAGATACCTTCGCTCATTGGTCGTCAGGGGACTTCAGGGAGGCAACCGCGGCCACGTCGGCGCCTCGATGTCGCCGATCGAGATCCTGCGCGTCCTTTATGACGACGTCATGCGCTACGACCCGGCCCGGCCGGACTGGCCGGAGCGCGACCGCTGCATTCTGAGCAAGGGCCATGGCTGCCTCGCGCTCTACGCGCTGCTTGCCGACAAGGGCTTCATCGGGACGGACGCGCTCGACCGGTTCTGCCGGGTCGACGGCATCCTCGGGGGGCATCCCGAGCGCGGCAAAGTCCCGGGTGTCGAAGCCTCGACCGGCGCGCTCGGCCACGGCCTCTCGATCGGCGTCGGCATGGCGCTCGCGGCGCGCATGCAGCAGCGCGGCAGCCGCGTTTTCGTCGTGATGGGCGACGGCGAGATCAACGAGGGCTCGGTCTGGGAGGCGGCGCTCTGCGCCGGCAAGCACCGTCTGTCGAACCTCACCGCAATCATCGACTACAACAAAATCCAGTCCGCCGGACCGACCAGGGAGATCCAGGATCTCGAGCCGCTCGTCGACAAGTGGCAGGCCTTCGGCTTCGCGACGGTCGAAGTCGACGGTCACGACGTTGCGGCGCTGCGCGCGACCTTCCGGCGGCTGCCGTTCGATGCGGGCAGGCCGAGCGCGGTCGTCTGCCACACCGTGAAGGGCAAGGGAATCGGATTCGCCGAGAACGATCCGCAGTGGCACCACCACTCCAACTTCGACGCCCAGACGCTGGAAAAACTGCACCACGCCGTCGGAGCCGGACAATGAGAAAAGCCTGCATCGACATGGTCCATGCGCTCGCGAAGAAGGATCCGCGCGTGGTCTTCATCGGCTCCGATCTCAGTCCGGGCCTGCTGCAGAAGATGAAAGACGAGATGCCGCAGCGCTACTACATGGAGGGCGTCAGCGAGGCGAACGTGATCGGCATGGCGGCCGGCATGGCGATGGACGGCTACATGCCGTTCGTCAACACGATCGCGACGTTCATCACGCGCCGCTGCTACGAGCAGGTCGCGCTCGACCTTTGCCTGCATCATTTGCCGGTGCGGCTGATCGCGAATGGCGGTGGCCTCGTCTATGCGCCGCTCGGGCCGACGCACCTCGCGGTCGAGGACATTGCGATCATGCGTGCGCTGCCCAACATGACCGTCACGGCGGCGGCCGACGCCGCCGAGATGGTCCGCCTGATGGAGGCGACGCTCGACTGGCCGCATCCGATCTACATCCGCCTCGGCAAGGGCGGCGATCCGATCGTCAGCCGCGCCGAGAACGGGTTCGAGATCGGCAAGGGTATCGTCATGCGCCGTTCGGAGGCGCGCGATCCGGTGCTGCTGATCTCGTGCGGCGTCATGACCGGCCGCGCGCTGCTCGCCGCCGACCTGCTGCAGCAAAAGGGAATTCCGGCCGAGCTGATCCACATCCACACGATCAAGCCGCTCGATGAGCGGCTGATCGTGGAGCGGGCGCGGCGCGCGCGCGGCGTGTTCACGATCGAGGAGCACACGGTGATCGGCGGGCTCGGCAGCGCCGTCATCGACGCGCTGATCGAGCATGGCGGTGCACGCATGCCGCTGGTGCGCAAGCTCGGCCTCGCGGATCGGTTCGCCGCCAATTACGGGTCGCAGGACGACCTGCTCGAGCTCAGCGGTCTGCAACCGCACCAGATCGCGGATCGCGTCGAGGAGGTTCTGCAAAGGCTGCGTGTCGCATAGAGGCCGGCGCAAGTGCTTTGCGGGCTCCGTCCGGATGCTCGCGCGTCGAGGTGAAAGACGGCAACTCCGTCACGAGCAGGCTTCAAGAGGATCATTGTGGGTCGATTGCTGAATATCGTCACGCCGCTGCACAAGGCGACCAAACGCGACTACCTCGCGCGCATGAACGACGACAAGGTCGCCTGCATGATCAAGGCGAAGGAATACGAGTTCGACTACTGGGACGGCGACCGCCGGTTCGGCTATGGCGGCTACCGCTACATCGACGGGCGCTGGAGGCCGGTCGCGCAAGCGCTGATCGACCTCTATCGCCTGAAGGACGGCTCCAGGGTGCTCGACGTCGGCTGCGGCAAGGCGCACCTCTTGTACGAGATGAAGCGGCTGCTGCCCGGCCTCGAGGTGACGGGGTTCGATATCTCGCAGCATGGTCTCGCCGACGCCAAGGAGGAGGTGAAGCCCTACCTGTTCCGCTATCGCGCGCAGGATGCCTATCCGTTCGGCGACGAGCATTTCGATCTCGTCATCTCGCTCGGCTGTTTCCACAATCTGCGCGTCTTCGAGCTGCACACCGCGTTGCGCGAGGTCGAGCGCGTCGGCAAGAACAAGTACGTCATGGTCGAGGCGTATCGCAACGAGCGCGAGCTGTTCAATCTGGAGTGCTGGGCGCTGACGGCGGAATCGCTGTTCCACACGTCGGAGTGGATCTGGCTCTATGAGCATTTCGGCTATCGCGGCGACTACGAGTTCATCTATTTCGAGTGACGAGCCTCGGGATGAGGATCAAGACCGCCAAAGCCGCGATCCTGGCGCAGTCGCGCGCGCCGCTGATCGTCGATGAGATCGCGTTTCCGGAGGAGCTCGGCGTCGGGCAGGTTCTGGTCAAGGTTCTCTACTCGACGATCTGCGGTGCGCAGATCAACGAGATCGCCGCCGCGAAGGGACCCGATCGCTTCCTGCCGCACCTGCTCGGGCATGAAGCCTCGGCGCAGGTGCTCGAGACCGGGCCGGGCGTCACGACGGTCAAGCCGGGCGACACCGTGGTCATGCACTGGCGTCCGAGCCAGGGCATCCAGTCGCCGACGCCGGCCTATCGCTGGCGCGGCGAGAGGCTCAACGCCGGCTGGGTGACCACCTTCAACGAGCATGCGGTCGTGTCGGAGAACCGGCTGACGGTCATTCCGTCGAGCTATGACCTGAAGGTCGCGCCGCTGCTCGGCTGCGCCGTCACCACGGCGGTCGGCGTCATCAACAACGACGCCAAGGTCAAGATCGGCGAGTCCGTGGTGGTCTTCGGCGCGGGCGGCGTCGGCCTGAACGTGGTGCAGTTCGCAGCGCTCGTCGGGGCTTATCCGATCGTCGCGGTCGACCTCATCGACAGCAAGCTCGCGATGGCCAAACGGCTCGGCGCGACGCATTGCGTCAACGCGCAGGGCGTTGCCGACTCCGAGCTCGATGCGCAGTTGCGCAAGCTGACCGAGGCGAAGGGCGCCGACAAGGTGATCGAGACCACCGGCGTGAAATCCGTCATCGAGCTTGCCTACAACCTCACGCATCCGGACGGCACCTGCGTGCTGGTCGGCGTGCCATCCGAGAAGGTCACGATCTATACGCTGCCGATCCACTTCAACAAGGTTCTCACCGGCTCGCATGGCGGCGACTGCGTCCCCGACGTCGATATCCCGCGCATCATCCGCCTCAACCAATCCGGCCGCCTGTCCTTCGACGGCATCATCACCCACGAATTTGCGCTCGACGATATCAACGCGGCGCTCGACCTGGTCCGCAGCGGGGAGGCGGGCCGCGTCCTGCTCAGGATCGCCGACGTCTAGGCGCCAGGCGAATGCAGGAAACCGTGCTGGTGGGCGCGATCCGTTCGGGCGGAGGGTCCGCGCAGCGATGACGGGCGGGCGCCAGCCCCGGCCGTTACTGCGCGGCGCCTTCGCCAATGATCGAGAACGGTCCCCACACGGCAGGATACGCGTTATGGGGCTGCGTTGTGTCGTGGAGGTAGGCCAACATTGCACGGCGTATGCCTTCCGCGCGACCGATCCCGGGATTGGCACTGAGGGTATCGAATGTTGCGGTCGTGAGCCGGGCCGCCGCATCGGAGTCGACTGACCAGTGGGTCACCAACAACGCGCGCGTACCCGCATAGAAGAACGCGCGCGCGAGCCCGGACAGCGCCTCTGCACCGGGCCTGCCGCCTGCGATCGTGTTGCAGGCCGATAGCACGACCCAGTCGGCGTTGAGCCTGAGCAGCGCCGCCTCGCTTGCGGTAAGCAGACCAGTGTCGAGTGCGCTCGGTTTCGACGGAATGGTAAGCGCCAGCGATGGCTCGCCGAGACCCTTGACGTCGCCGGCAACGAGCCCATGGGTGGCGAAGTAGACGACACGATAATCGCTCAGCAGTGTGCGCTTCACCGTGGTCACGCTGGCGTCAGGGCCGAGATGGATGTCGTCTGACGACGCGCCGAGCTTTTGCGCTACGGCTTCAAGTTCATCAGCAGTTTCAGGCAACTGAGGTAGCGAGCGGCCCAACTGTCGGCGATCGACTTCTGCACCTTGCCAGAAATCCGTGTAGGAACCAGTTCCGAGACTACGTCGGCGTGATGCCAGTTTGCGCGTGCCACGCTGTCGTTCGGCAGCCTCGAAGGCCGTCACGTTGAATACCGGATTGCCGAAGCCGACCAGCGGCTTTGGCGCGCGCTCTTTGAGCCCGAATGCCCGGAGCGCCTTCAAGCTTGCGACCGATGGCATCACGCTGACGGCCTGTCGCTTGATCAGCCAGGCGGCATCGCGGTACGGCGCCATGTTCTCGGCCGTCACGCTGTCGTTGACTGATGGCGCGGCGACGCGTGGCGTTTCGGTTACCAACAGGTGGAACGGCAGCGCTGTAAGTGGGCCGAACGGCACGACGATCAGATGCCGCTTGTCCTTGATCACGGGCTCGACCGGACCGAGCAGAGCGGTGTAGAGCGCGTGGCCAAATCCCAGATCGAACAGTTCGCGCTTTTCGTTGATGGAATCCAGATAAGACTGATCTTCCACCATGTCGACGTCGAGCCCGCGGCGAAACTTCGCCACCTCTTGCGCCAACGCGTCACCGCCCACGGGGATGGATTTCCAGTCAAAGCTCCTGTGTGTGAGCGCGACAACATAGCTCTCGCTGTCGCCGGCGGCCGCGAACACGACCAGTGCCTCGTCGTCGGACAATAACGCCTGGAGTTCCCCGGTGGTCACCGGCAACGGATTGGACAATGCCGCGTAGTCTGGAAACTCCTTGGCGAACACCTGTTGCAGTGCGTTGCGCTGGGCGACGATCGCAACAATCCGCTCATCCATCTGTTTTTCCGCCGCGGCATCGCGCTGCTCCGGCGGCTTGGACATGGCCGCGATCATCGCGTTGTCCAGCGCCACTCTTTCGGCATCGAGATCCTGATCCTGACGAACAAGCTGGGCCAGACGATCGCTGCCGGCCGCCAGCCGGGTAGAGAGATCTTTGACCGCGGCCGCCGCCGAACTCTGGTTGGCGTGCTGGACAAGCTTGAGGACGTCGTCGAGCGCTTTTTCGCCAGAGATCAGCTTGCTGCGCTGGGCGGCGGCCAGCACCGGCAGCGCGACGTTCGAATCGGCGTGTCCGCTTGCGATGAGCTGCTCCGCCACGGGCAATGCTTCCGCGTAGCGCTCCTGGTCCAGATAGAGCCAGGCGAGGCTATTCAGTGGTGCGTTGCGGGCCGGAGAATCCGGACCGGCTTTCTCGGCTCGCGCCAGCGCCTGCTTGATGAGCGGCTCGGCGTCGCCGTACCGCTTGGTCGCCCGGTAGATGTCGCCGAGAAAATTCAGCACCCGGCTGGTCTCGAGCCGGTCGGGCGCAATCGCCCTTTGATAGATCGCGAGGGCGCGTTTATAGAGCGGCTCGGCCTCCTGGTAGCGCTGCATCGCGTAATAAAGATTAGCCAGGTACTCCAAACTCAGCGCAATTTGGTCCTCATATCTGCCCGGACCCCACGACTTTTCCATTATCGCCAGTGCACGTCGATACGCCGACTCGGCTTCGGCATAACGGTGCTGCATGTAATAGAGGAAACCGAGGTTCTCGAGCGTGTCGCCAGCGCCAGGATCGTCCGGCCCTCGCGCCTTTTCGCAAATCGCCAAGGATCGCTGGAGTAGCGCTTCGGCATCGCTGTAGCGCCCCCAGATCGTATACAGGCTGCCAAGACGGACCAGGGGTTCGGCGACGAGCCTCTCGACGACCAGGGGATTGTTAGGCTGCACCTTCTCGGCTACGTCCAGCGAGCGCAATAAATACAACTCAGCAAGCCCTACGCGACCCTCGACCCTGTAAACTTTTCCCAGCTCAAGCAATGCGGACGCGTAGTTCGCCGCGTCCCTGGCGCTGTAATGGCCCGCTAAACGTGCTTTTTCGCGGATCGCCAGCGATTGCTTATAAAGCCTTTCGGCATCAGCGTTGCGACCGAGATCGTGGTATAGGTCCGCGAGCACCTGCAGCGAGTTGGCGACATCAGGATGGTCGGGGCCGAGAGCTTTCTGCCTGATCGCGAGTGAACGCTCATAGAGCGGTTCGGCATCGACCCAATGGCCATGTTTCTGATACAGAAATGCGATGTGCTCTGTTGCGTCGGCCACGCTAGGGTGTTCAGCTCCGAGTGCCTTCTGGTAAGTCGCTAGTGCACGCTGGAACAGCGCCGCGGCATCCGCGTCATTTCCCAGGTATTGGTTGATCAGGGCGACGTTGAAAACGGAATTCGCGGTTTTCGGGTTGTCCGGACCCCACGTCGCCTCGCTGATCGCCAGCACGCGTTGTGCGAGCGGCAACGCCTCCTGATATCTTTCGGCGTTAATAAGCGCCGTCTCTTGGGCTTCAAGCGCGGCTGCCTCGCGCGATTGTGCCGAGGCTGCTGTCGGCCACGCGATGAAGCTTGCGACAATCAGAGTGGCAAGCACGCTGGCAGGACGCCGCATAAAGCCTTCATCTTTTTGGGTTGACTTCGAATTGGCTCAATGCGCCCCCTCGCTGACGGCCTCATTGACTTGAATCAATGCGCCTCCTCGTCGCGACATGTGTTCTCGCAACTACTCCTCATAGGGATCGAATCGTTGTGGGCATGCTGGCTCATCCATGCGCCGGCCAGTGGCGGCGATCGTTCTAGAACACCCTGTGCACGATCTGGCCCGGCGCGAAGCCGCCATCGCTCAGCGAAGCAGCGATCCTCCGGTGGGCGGCCCGCTTCTGGATGCAGATGACGACGAGCGCGGACGACTTCGCTTCCGCGTCAAGCTCTGCCAGATGGCTCCTGCTCACGACCGGGACGCCGAGGATGCTTCGGCCGTTCAGCGCCTCGTTGTCGTCGACGACGGCGCGGACGTCGTGCTGCGCGGTGAGCAGAGTGCGCACCACGGCTTCGGCACTGGGGCCAGCGCAGTAGATGAAGATCGGCCGTCCCTTCGCGGCCGAAGCGAGCTCCAGCGTCGCGGCGTCGGCGGCATTTCGGTGCGCGAACAGCGCGTCATCGATATTGCCGGGACAGGTTTGTCGGATCGCCGCGGGCAGATGCTCGGCGTGAACCATCCGCGCCAGCGATTGCAGGTCCTTCGCATCGAGCAGGCTCAACCGCGCCGAGAACGCGCTCAGCGTATGATCGATCTGCGACGTCACGAATGCGCTTTGCGTCTCAGTCGAGGCTGCGGTCGCAATGAAATGACGCATCGCATTGGCCACCTGCAGGAATGACGCTGTTGCCGCCACGCCCCTTGCGTTCTTCAGACTGCCGTCGCGCTCGCGGTAGAGATAGAAGTCGCCCTCGCAATAGGCGGCGGACGACGCCAGTGTCAGGATCCGAACGATGAATTCGGCATCCTCGGCGACCATCGAGCGGATGAAGCGGACCGCGTGGCGCTCGATCAGCGCACGGCTGATGACATAGGGCCAGCAATGGTCAAGATAATAATTGCTTCGCGTCAGGTGCTCGAGAACCAGCTCGGCATCGAGCTTTTTCCCGGCCGCGCCGTCGAGGAACATTGCCGCATTGGATAGCACCTTGCTTTCCGAATGATAGTGACAGATGAGCAGGTCAACCGGCGCCAGCCTCTCGATCTCCCGGCTGACGCGCGCGAGCGAGCCGGGCAATAGGCAATCGTCTCCGTCGACAAACAGACAGTAGTCGCCGGTCGCAGCCGCGAGTCCGTGGTTGCGGGCTTCGCCAACGCCACCATTCTCCTGCAGGTGAATCGCGCGGACTGCGCGATGGCGCCGCGCAAAGTCATCGCAAATTGCCGCGCTTGCGTCGGTCGATCGGTCGTCGACGAGCACGACCTCGACATCATCGCGACCTTGCCCGACGATGCTGTTCAGGCATGTCGGAAGAAATGACGCGACATTGTGCACGGGTACGATGATGCTGAGCTTCGGCGACATCGGGCTTGGCACCTAGACCAGCTCGCTCGCCAGGGTCTTTCGGTAGGGCAGCACGGTCCTGGTCTGAACCCCCGGTTCGACGGTTGCAACCGAGAAGTCGCGACCATTGCAGTACCGGCAGGTCGAGATGTAGTCGCGCGCGGTGTAGAGGTCGCGAATTTCGGCGCGGATCGCGGCGTCGTCCTTGTTTTCATCGAGCAGCTTGATGAAATCCTTCGCGACGCGCGGCACCGCCTCGAGGTTCATCGCGTTGGCCGAGAACGGGCACCGATACAGGGTGTCGTGCAGCAGCGTCATCACGTCATTGACGCAGCAGCGCGCGAACATTTCCTTGAGCTGTGCCTCGGTCCGCTCGCGGTGGACGATCCGGCCGGAGTCGGTCCACTGCTGCGGCGCGTGCGTGTTGTAGGCGATCCCGTCCGCGTCGAGCACGGCGATCAGCCTGTCGTGGTTGCGCGAATGAACCCCGTAGTTGGTGATGTCGAGATAGACCTTGGGGTGGCGCAGCGAGGTCAGATTCGCGTTCTTCGGCACGATCGTCGCATTGGTGAAGACTGCGATCTTCTCGACGTTGGGGTATTCGACCAGGCCGTCCACGATCTCGTGGATGCGCTTGTTCATGAAAGGCTCGCCGCCGAGCAGACGGACCTCCATGAAGATGTCGACGGCCTTCGCCATGCGATCGAAGGCGCGCATGGTGACGGCCGGATCGCTGTTCTTCGGCGCCGTGTAGTACTGCATCAGGTTGCTGCAATCCCGGCACTTCATGCTGCAGGCTTCGGTCACCATGATGTCCATGCCGCGGATGATCACGCGGGAGTCCGTCGGCGCGTCGAGAATGAGCGCGGCCGCCTTGTGCCGCTCGATCAGCACGTGGATCTGCGCATTGCTCATGCCGAGATTCGAGCCGGTAAAGTCGACCGCCTCGAGCAGATCGATGCAGTGGTAGATATTCTGGAAACCCATTCCTTTCACGATGAACACGACCGGGGCGATGTAGTTGTTGGAAACGAACAGGTGGGTGTCGCGGCCCATGGCCGCGAGCTCCTCGTGGGAAATCACCGGAAGGCCGCAGAAGATCGTCCCGTGCTTGAGCGGATCGCTGTCGCAGAAGCAGGTCGCCGGAATGCCAAGTCGCTCGAACGCGTATTGCGCGAGCTTGCCGTATCGGCCGGCGCC
>Ga0187784_10000805_pt1 | contig 23932 bp, 18 predicted proteins | sample 1015_SJ02_MP15_2_FD_132964 | JGI IMG/M metagenome (GOLD analysis project Ga0187784, IMG submission 132964) | Tropical peat soil microbial communities from peatlands in Department of Meta, Colombia - 1015_SJ02_MP15_20_MG | ecosystem: Environmental > Terrestrial > Soil > Wetlands > Peat | place... | reverse complement strand
GCAGCTTGGCGGCGAGCGCGGTCATCTCGTGAAAATGCGTGGCGAACAGCGCACGGCAGCGATTGCGCTCGTGCAGATGTTCGATCGTCGCCCAGGCGATGGACAGTCCGTCGAAGGTCGCGGTGCCGCGGCCGATTTCGTCGAGGATGACCAGCGCGCGCTCGCCGGCCTGATTGAGGATCGCCGCCGTTTCCACCATCTCGACCATGAAGGTCGAACGCCCGCGGGCCAGATCGTCCGCGGCGCCGACGCGCGAGAACAGCCGATCGACCACGCCGATATGGGCGGCGCGCGCCGGCACGAAGCTGCCCATCTGCGCCAAGACCGCGATGAGCGCGTTCTGGCGCAGGAACGTCGATTTTCCCGCCATGTTGGGGCCGGTGACGAGCCAAATGCGCCCGGCCGTTTCCTCCGCCGGCGGCCCCGGCGGCGAGAGGTCGCAATCGTTGGCGACGAAGGGGCCGCCGTCGGTCGCGAGCGCTTGTTCGACGACCGGATGGCGTCCGCCGGTGATGGTGAAGGCGAGGCTGCCGTCGACCTCGGGGCGCACGTAATCGCGCTCGACGGCAAGCGTCGCGAGCGCCGCGGCGGCGTCGATATTGGCAAGCGCCTCGGCGGCGGCCTTGATCGCCGCGCTTGCCGCGGTCGCGGCGGCGGCGAGGCGATCGAAGATCTCAAGCTCGAGCGCCAGCGCCCGCTCTGCGGCGTTGGCGATCCTGGCTTCCAGCTCGCCAAGCTCGGTCGTGGTGAAACGCACCTGTCCGGCAAGCGTCTGGCGATGGATGAACGTCGCATTGAGCGGCGCCGTCATCAGTTTTTCGCCGTGCTGGGCGGTGACGTCGACGAAATAGCCGAGCACGTTGTTGTGCCGGATCTTCAACGAGCGGATGCCGGTCGTGTCCGCATAGCGCCCTTGCAGCGCGGCGATGACGCGGCGGGATTCATCGCGCAGCGCGCGCGCTTCGTCGAGCGCCGGCTCGTAGCCGGCGCGCACGAAGCCGCCGTCGCGGCGGAACGCGGGCAATTCATCGGCGAGCGCCCGCGCAAGCTCGATGGCCAGCGCGGCGTCGGGACGGCGCAGCGCCACGATCGCTTGCGCGATGTCGCGGGGAACATCTGCCGGCGCCGAAAGCCGCGCCGCGATTTGCGCGGCGGCAACGATGCCGTCGCGGATCGCGGCGAGGTCGCGCGGGCCGCCGCGGCCGACCACGATGCGCGACAGCGCGCGCGCGAGATCGGGCGCCGCGGGGAGCCGTTGGCGCAGCTCGCCGCGCAAGGCCGCGTCATCGACGAAGGCGGCGACGGTGTCGAGCCGGCGCCCGATCGCCGCCGGATCGGTCAGCGGCGCCGCCAGGCGCTGCGCCAGCGCACGCGAGCCCGCCGCCGTCACCGTGCGGTCGATGGCGGCAAGAAGCGAGCCGCGGCGCTCCCCGGCAAGCGTGCGAATGAGCTCGAGATTGCCGCGCGTCGCCTGATCGATCGCCAATGTCGCGCCGGCCGCTTCCCGCAGCGGCGGCGACAGCGGCGGACGCTTGCCGACCTGCGTGCGCTCGACATAGGTGACGGCCGCCGCCGCCGCGGTCAGTTCAACCCGCGAGAACGCACCGAAGGCGGCCGTCGTCGCCACGGCGAAGAACGACGCGAGCCGCCGCTCGGCGGTGGCGCCGTCGAACACGTCGCGCGTAAGCGGCGTCACCGCCGGCAGCGAGCGCAGGTAGGGCGCGAATTCGGGATCGGAATAGAGCGAGTCGGACACGATGATCTCGCCCGGTTCGATGCGCGCGACCTCGGCGGCAAGCGTCGCACGGTCGCATTCGGCGACGCAGAACTCGCTGGTCGAAATGTCGATCCAGGCGATGCCGAAGCGGTCCTCGTCGGAGGAGGCGCGCGTGCGCGCCAGCGCTAGCAGATAGTTGTTGCTCCTGGCGTCGAGCAGCGAATCCTCGGTCAGCGTGCCGGGCGTCACCAGCCGCACCACGTCGCGGCGCACAACGCTCTTGGCGCCGCGTTTGCGCGCCTGCGCGGGGTCCTCGAGCTGCTCGCACACGGCGACGCGGTGGCCGAGCGCGATCAGACGGTGCAGGTATTCGTCGGCGCGCTCCACCGGCACGCCGCACATGGGAATGTCCCGGCCGAGATGCTTGCCGCGCTTGGTCAGTACGATGCCGAGCGCGCGCGCGGCGACTTCCGCGTCGGCGAAGAACAGCTCGTAAAAATCGCCCATGCGGTAGAACAGGAGGCAATCCGGATTGGCCGCCTTGATCTCGACATATTGCTCCATCATCGGCGTGACGCGGCGGGCTTCCGGGGAAGTTCCGGAATTATCGGCGTCGATGGGGCGTGCGGCTTCCATGGCGCCGGCGACGCTAGCGCGTAATCGCCTCAGATTGAAGCGATGACACGCTATTTTCGATGGGGCGGCGGGCGAAGCGTGCGGTGTGGCGTCACAGGCCGAGATAAGATTCCGCCACGGCCTTGTCCTGCGCCAGCGATTTGGCGCTACCTTCGCCGACGATGCGCCCGAGCGACAGCAAGTAGCCGCGGTCGGCCATCTTCAGCGCGCGGCGTGCGTTCTGCTCCACCATCAGGATGCCGGTGTCGCCTTCGCGGGCGATGCGTTCGAGCGCCGCGAACAGCTCCGCCGCAATCAGCGGCGCGAGCCCGAGCGAGGGCTCGTCGAGCAGCAGGAGCGACGGCCGCGCCATCAGCGCGCGGCCGACCGCGACCATCTGCTGCTCGCCGCCGCTCATGGTACGTACGCTCTGCCGCCGCCGCTCGGCCAGGCGCGGGAACAGCTCGAAGACGTAGGCAAAATCGGCCGCCGCCGCCTCGCGTGCGTGGCGGGGGAAGGCCCCGAGCGCCAAATTCTCCAGCACCGACATCGGCCCGAACAGGTGGCGCGTTTCGGTGACGGTGGCGATGCCGTGTTCGACGATGCGATGCGGGCGCAGGCCGACCAGCTCGGTGCCGCGATAGCGGACCGAGCCGGCCGACGGCCGCAACAGGCCGGCGACGGCGTTAAGCAGCGTGGTCTTGCCGGCGCCGTTGGCGCCGAGGATCGCCACCACCTCGCCGGCGCGGACGCGGATCGACACGTCGGCGAGCGCGCGATGCCGGCCGTAGGAGTGGTCGAGGCCGTCGATCTCAAGCATTCTCGTCACCCAAATAAGCGCGGACCACCTCGGCGTCGCGCAGCACGTCGTCCGGGCGGCCTTCGGCGATCTTCGATCCGGCGTTCATGACGATGACTCGATGGCAGAGCGCGCGCACCGCCGTCATCACGTGCTCGACCAGGATCACGGCAAGTCCCTGCGCGGCGAGGCTCCACACCACGGAAATGCCGCCGTCGAGCTCCGCCGGGCTTAAGCCCGACAGCCATTCGTCGAGCAGGATGACGCGCGGCTGCGTGGCGAGAGCGCGCGCAAGCTCGGCGCGCTTCTGCTCGATATAGGTAAGCTGGTCGAAGCGGCGGTCCGCCTTGGTGAGCAGGTTCAGTTCGCCGAGGAGACCGGCTGCCTCGTAGCCGGCATCCTTAAAGCGTACGCGTTTGCCGGCGCCGTAGAGCACGCCGGCCATGACCGTGCCGATGGCCGGCATGTTGGCGGGCGTGCGCACGAGCTGGAAGGTGCGGTTGATGCGCTTGCGCACGCGCAAATGATTGGGCAGCCGCGTGACGTCTTCGCCGTCCATGCGGATGCGGCCCGCATCCGGCCGGATCGTGCCGGCGATGAGATTGAGCAGCGTGGTCTTGCCCGAGCCGTTGGGCCCGATCAACCCGAGCACCTCGCCGGGGGAGATCGCAAGCGACATGCCGTTGACGGCGACGAGCCCGCCGAACGCCTTGGTCAAGTCCTCGACTTCGAGCAGCGCGGCCATGGCGTCAACGCTTCTCGGTCGGACGCGGGAGGAGCTTGGTCCAGCGGTCCTCGATTACGCCGGCGACGCCGCGCGGCAGCACGATCGGCCGCGACAGCCAGGCCCAGGCGTCGATGAGCGGTCCGGTCAACCCGCGCGGCAATTCGAGCGGCCGCCCGAGCGCCGCCCAAGCGTCTTCCAAGAGGCCGGTCACGCCGCGCGGCAGGAAATAGACGATCACCATGAAGACCAGGCCGAGCAGCACGCTGAACCAGAACGGAAACTCGGTTTGCAGCTTCTCCGACAGCATGATCAGCGGGATGACGCCGAGCGCCGGCCCCCACAGCCGCTGCAATCCGCCGAGGAACGCCATGATCACGACGACGAACGAAACCAGCGGATTGAAGGCGAAATTCGGATTGATGAAGCCGAAGCGCGGCGCCATCAGCGCGCCGGCGAGCGACATGAACATGGCCGACACGATGAAAATCGCCACCTTGGAGAACGGCACGTTGATGCCGACCTGACGCGCCATGGTTTCGTCCTCGCCGATCAAGAGGAGCGCGAGCCCGAAACGGCTCCGCCGCAGTTGCCAGCCGATCAGGAACACCAGGACGGCGAGCGCGAGCAAATGTTCGTAGATCATCGTGGTGTCGAACGGCACGTAGACGTAGCGACCCATGGTGTGGGTCCGGTTGATCTCCCACCACACCATGAGCTCGCGGATCATTTCGGAAAGGCCGAAGCCGAAGATCACGAAGAACATTCCGGAGATGCGCAAGGTGAGCACGCCGACGATCAAGGCGAGCGCGGCACCGACGCCGATCGCCGCCGCAAAGGTGGCGTAGAGCGGCAACACCTTGATCAGCATCGCCACCGTGTACATGCCGACGCCGAAAAACGCCGAGGTGGCGAACGAGACGAGACGCGTCGTGCCGGAAAACAACGCCCAGGCGATGGTCAGCACGATGTAACAGGCGACATTGACCATCAGCGAAAGCTGGTAATCCGACAAAAACCAGGGCGCGCCGGCGAGCACGGCAACGAGCAGCGCAAGCGCGCCGATGGCGGCTGCGGCGCGGTTGCGGCGTCTGCGACGATCTTCTTTGCTTTCCGTCAAGTCTTTGTTCCCGGCCACGTCTTTGTTCCCTGCTACGTCTTTGTTTCCTGCCAGTCAGGGCGTTCCAAACAGGCCGCGCGGCCTGACCACGAGCACGATCAGGAAGAGGGCGTAGGCGACGGCAAGCGTCAGCCCTGAGTCGACGAAATAGGAGCACAGCGCTTCGGCGACGCCGAGCAATACGCCGGCGATCAAGCTGCCGCCCATATTGCCGACGCCGCCCATGATGACCACCACCAGCGCCTTCATGGTGAACTCGATGCCGATGGAAGGATTGAAGGTGAGGAAGGTGCTCACCAGCGTTCCGGCGGCCGCGACCAGAGCGCCGCCGCCGGCGAAAGCAAGGCCGGACAGGCCGCGGACGTCGATGCCGACCAGCTCCGCTCCGATCGGATCGATCGCCAGCGCCCGCAGCGCCGCGCCGAAGCGGGTGCGGTTGAGCGCGATCCAGATCGCGACGCCGAACACGCAGGCCATGGCGAAAGCGAGCACCCGGTTGGCGGCGAAGGTGAAGCCGAAGATGTGCAGCGGCTCGCCGAGATAATCGTAGAAGCGGTTGTTGGCGCTGAACGCCAGCGTCGCGGCGCCGCGCAGCACAAAGAGAAGGCCGAAGGTGGCGAGGATGGTTTCGCCCTCGAGCTGCTCGCGGGTGCGGGCGCGGCGCACCAGCGGCGTCATCAGCGCGCGATAGACGAGCCAGTTGGCGCCGAAGGTCGCCGGCGCCGAGAAAATCATCCCCACAATGGGGTTGATGTGAAACAGCGTGAACATCCAGAACGCGGCGAACGCCGCGCCCATCAGGAACTCGCCGTAGGCGAGGTTCACGATGCGCGCCATGCCGTATTGCAGGTTGAAGCCGATGGCGACGAGCGCGTAGAGCCCGCCCAGGATCACGCCGCCCAGGATGACTTCGATGACCGACATCTCAGCTTAAGTCGTTAGCGGACATCAGCCGGTCCGGACAAGCCGGACCGGCCGTTTGCACCATGACGACGCGCCCGTCGCGCAATGGGAGTTCGCGAACTGTCACCACGCCGGCTTGGGGAAGATGACCGGCTTGGCGCCCGGCATGTCGCTTGGCGCCACGCCGACGAACTGGCCGTTCTGCCATTGACCGGCGCCCCACTGCTTCTCGCGAATGTGGGTTTTCATGTCGACCGGGCCGATGATGGTGTTCCACGGCCCGCCGTCGGCGATGGTGTCGAGCACCTTCTTGCGGTCGAGCGTGCCGGCCTTCTCGATCGCCTGCTCGAGGATCTGCAGGCTGGCGTAGGTGACCGGGCTCGCCCAGCCGTCCGGAGCGTGGCCGGTGACCGCCTGCTGGCGCTTATAATAGTCCTGCGCGCCGGGCAGGCTCGGATCCCAGCCGCCGATGCCGAGGACGCCTTGCACCTTGTCCTTGAAGTTGGCGCCGTATTCGGCGAAGGCGGTGCCGACGGCGGTGTAGAAGATCTTGGGATTGTAGCCCTGCGTGATGGCGGTGCCCGTCAGCATGAAGGTGTCGGGCGGATAGCTGCCGGCGATGAAGGTGTCGGCGCCCGAAGCCTTCGCCTCCTTGATTTCGTTGGTGAGATCGGCGGCGCCGAGCGGATAGCTCTTTTGCAGCACGACATCGTAGCCGGACGCTTTCAAACCGGCGCCGAAGCCGGCGGCGAATTCCGCGCCGAACTGATCGCCGACGCTGAGCAGCACCACCTTGTTGTTGAGCGCGCCTGCGCTCTTGTACTTGTTGAGGATCTCAATCAGCGCACCGCCGAAATGCGGCGGCTGATTGAGGAAGAAGAACAGCGTCGGGAACTGCTTGACCAGCTGCTCTTCGTCGTTGGAGTTGGCGGTCACCGCGAGTTGCGGATAGCCGTATTTGGCGAAGATCGGCGCCACGGCGAGGTTGAAGCCGGTGCTCCAGGGCGGCAGCACGAAATCTACCTTGTCCTGGCTCATCAGCTTTTCTTCGAGCCGCAGCAGGGTTTCGGCGTTGCTGGTGTCGTCGTATTTGGCGGCGACCTCGACCGGAATCCGCTTGCCGAATTCCTTCACCATGATGCCGCCCTTGTCGTTCACGTCCTTCACCCACAGCTCGTAGCCGGGGAGCGTCGTGGTGGCGGCGCCTTGGGCGTTCACGCCGGACAGTGAAACGGCGTAGCCGATGCGGATGCTGTTGGGCGCGTCGGCGGCAGCGGCCGGCCACGCGACAAAAATTCCGAGCGCGACGAGGGCCGCGGTCGAGATGGTCCGGCGCAGTTGCTTAGGCATGTTTGCTCTCCTCCCGGCGACGGCCTTCGGCGCCGTCGCATGTTGTGTTTTCTTAGAGCGCGGTCGTTTCAGATTGAATCGATTGTCGCTCTAACATTTTGGTGGAGTATGATCTTTTCGGAAAACCGGTTTCCACCCCCGGATCGAGTCCGGGGGCAGGCTTTTTTCCGGATCGTGCTCCAGAAGTTCTCCGACCGAATGTTGCCCCTCGGAGCGCGCGCCGTTCGTGTCGACGCCCGGCGGTGGCGAGCTTGCCGCCGGGCGCAGGCGTCGATCTTCGCCGACGTTTCGTTCGAACAGAGCATAAGCGCATCGGAAAACGGCTGTCGCTTTCGTGCTCAGAACGGATAAGGATTCGGCTTCTCCTTGATCGTCATCCATTGCCACTGCGTGAATTCCTCCCAATTGGCCGGGCCGCCGATGCGCGTGCCGTTGCCGGAGGCGCCGGTGCCGCCGAAGGGAACGTGGGGCTCGTCGGCGACGGTCTGGTCGTTGATGTGCAGGAGCCCGGTATTGAGGCGGTTGCCGATCGCGACTGCGCGCGCGACGTCGGCGGAGAACACGCCGGCGGAGAGCCCGTAATCGCTGTGGTTGGCCAGCTCTACCGCCTCGTCGTCGCTGGCAAAGGAGGTGATTGCCGCTACCGGACCGAAAACTTCCTCGTCGAAGGCGCGCATGCCGGGCTTCACGCCGCTGAGCACGGTCGGGCGATAGAACGGGCCGTCGAAGGTGCCGCCGGCTTCGAGTTTGGCGCCTGCCGCCACCGAATCCTTGACGATGCCGTGGATGCGCTCGACTTGCGCGCGGCTGATGATCGGTCCGAGCGCGACCTGTCCCAATGGATCGCCAACCGGCAGATGTTTGGCTTTCGCCACGAGCTTTTCCGTGAGCGGCGCGGCGATTCTGTCCTTGGCCAGCACGCGGCCGGTGGTCATGCAGATCTGGCCCTGATGGAACCAGGCGCCGAAGGCGATCGCGGAGGCTGCCGCATCGAGGTCGGCGTCGTCGAGCACGATCACGGCGTTCTTGCCGCCGAGTTCGAGCTGCACCTTTTTCAGATGCTTGCCGGCGAGTTCGCCGATGCGCCGCCCGACATGGCTCGAACCGGTGAACGAAACCATGGCGATGTCGGGATCGCTGCAGATCGCTTCGCCCGCTTCCGCGCCGCCCGGCAGCACCTGCAGCACGCCCTTGGGCAACTCGGCCTCCTCGAAGAGGCGGGCGATGATGAAGCCTCCGGTCAGCGCCGTGCGCGGATCGGGCTTGAGCACGACCGCGTTGCCGGTGGCGAGCGCCGGCGCGACCGCGCGGCTTGAGAGGATGAGCGGAAAGTTGAACGGCGAGATGACGCCGATGACGCCGCGCGGCACGCGGCGTGCGATGCTGATGCGTCCGGGGTCGGACGGCAGCACCAGGCCCTGCGGCTCCGTGCACATGGCGGCGGAACGGTAGAGAATTTCCGTCACCATGTGGATTTCGAATCCGGCCTTGGCCGGAATGCCGCCGGTCTCGCGCGCGATCCAGGGGATCAGCTCTTCCTGATTGTCTTCCAGCACGCGCGCCGCCTTGCGCAGGATGGCGGCGCGCTTCTCGTAAGGCGTCGCCGCCCAGCCCGGCTGCGCGGCGCGCGCCTCGGCGGCGGCCTTGCGCACGTCGGCCGCGGTGGCGTTGCCGACGCGGGTGAGCGTGGCGCCGGTCGCCGGTTCGACCACGTCGAGCGATCCGCCCGCCGCATTATGCCACTCGGCGCCGAACAGGCGCCCGCGCCAAGTGTTCTCGATCATGAATTTGGGCGCCGGTACGTTCATTTTTTGATTCCTCCCCGCGATCCGCTATTTTTTTGGACGACGCCGCTCGAGACGCGAGGAACCAGGAGGTTCTACAAGCCGTCGAGGCAGCGGAAATCGTATCGAATCCGTAATGGCGGAACAATACTAACCGCTGCGCGGGGCCCGCGCCCACCGGGCGCGAGAGCGTGCAACTCCCGGAAAAGTCCCGGATATTGTTCTCACCGCGCGCTTTCCTTCTCGTGCGCTCATGCATCGACCAAATAAAGCGCGCGGACGGCGGCGCACTAAAATGGCCGCCGGTGGAAGCGGGCGAGGCGTATAACAAGACAAATAATCGACGCTGCGTGGTTTGCGGCGGGTAACAGTCGGCACCCGCGCCCGTTAAACGGAGCCGCCAAATTGCATCCGCAAGGATCCTGGCGGCTGCCAAACCGGCGGCCTTCACAAATAAAAAGGCCCCGCGGGTTACCGCGGGGCCATAACAGTTAGCAGGTCGTTGCTAAGTCAGTTCTTTGCGACCAGCGGCTTCGGAGCCTCGGGCGCCCAGAGACGGAAGCCCATGCGCGTCCACACCGTTATGCCGCCGCCCGGGGTGTCCTGGTTCCAGAACTGATCGGTCACCCACACTTGGAGATCGACCGGGCCGAAATCGTAGCCGACGAGACCGCCGAGCGCAGCACCGTGGGCCCAACCGCAGTGGAGCGCAGTGGCGACCATCGCGGCGCAGCTGTTGCCGGCTCCGAAGGAGTCACCGGTGGTCTGGTCGAAGAAGTAGCCGACCGGGCCGATTTCCCACTTGCCGATCTTATACACGGCGGTGGCGTCGAGGTAGAACTCGTTGCCGTCCGTGTAGCCGTTGGCGCCGGCGATGCCGAGACCACCCAGATTGGCAGCGTTGCCGCGCGAGGGGCCGTTGATGAAGTAGGCCATGTTGGCCGACAGCACCCAGTTGTTGGCGAGGTAGGAGAGCGCCCAGTTCGGGTTCACGCTCCAGAAGTCCGGGTTCGGCGAACCGGTGTAGCTCGATCCGTCCGGAGCTTCCACGCCGACGCCGATGCTGAAGAACCAGCCTTGACCGAGGTTCCACGACAGCGATCCGCCCCATGACGTGTTGGCCACGTTCGGCAGGACGGCGACGACACCGGGGCCAGCGCCGAATGCGCCGCCGGCGACCGCCGAGTTCGTTGTTGCGTTCGGCTGAGCATATGCCGTGTAGAAGGCCTGAATGGCGTTCAGGGTCACGTGCGCGCCCAGGAAGTTCCAGCCGGTCGCCCAGACCAGCGGAACGATGCCGATGGTGGCGCCGATCTTCACGGTGCTCGCCGTCGGGCTCACCGCCGAAGCGCCCGCGTTACCATACGCAGGGGTCGCCAGCGGCCACACCGTCTCAAGACCCGTGTAGAGGCCGGGAGGTGGCGCCGCGCCGCCGGGAATGCCGATACTGGCACCGGCCAGCGTGTTCGTGAACGTTCCAGATTCGTTGGCGAAGGCGTTGCTTACTACGCCGGTCATAACAACCGCCGCCGCGCCCCCTATTAGTAAACTTCTCAGTCGGGTCATTTGCCCCTCCACGTGTTTGTCCCCAACACCATGCGCAAAAAAAGGTCGCGCATAGCGCCTGACTCGTCGGCACGACCTGCCAACTAGCGGCAGCGTCGTGCAATCGAACGCGGAATGCAATGCTTTATGACCTTCGCCACGGGTAGAAATGTCAATTATGTTGCAGTAGTTGCAAAAATATCACGCACTGGATTACAACCGCAAAGCCGCGCAACTGCCAGGCGTCGTGAGAGAAAATAATTGGAAATCAAGCCATTAATGGGTTGTACGATCGCCGATATTTTTCAGCTCCGACGCAGCCGACCGGCGCTCAAATTCTGACCACAGCCACGCTGTGGCTAACGTGGACGATGTTTCGGTTTCGTCGATTCGATCAAGCGAAGAACCGTCGCCGCAGGGGGGGCTTCCCACGCTTCGTGTGGCTTCCACGATCCCATCGGCATTTTCTCCCTCGTTTGCCGCGCGTTTTCAGTGCGCGTTTTCAGTGCGGCGCGGCCGCCGCCCGCGGCGTTCAGCCGCCATGCTGCAAACGCGCCAGCATGTCCGGCGGCATCTCCCGCGACTTCAGGCGCTGCGGGTCGTCGGCGGCGCGGCCCACCCATACGCGGGTCTCGAAGCCTTCGACCGCGAGCGCGCCGGCCTTGCTGAGCCGATGCTCGACCTTGAAGCTCGACCGCCCGCACGCGACGAGCGCGCTTTCGATCGCCACCTCGTCGCCGAAGCGCGTCGGCAGGCGAAACCGCGCCCGCGTCGCCACCAGCGGATGCCCGGCGAAGCCGTAGGCCTTGAGGTACTCGATCTTGCGCATGCCGAGCGCGCGCTCGATGAGCGCGGTGGTACAGGTGTCGAACATCTCGAAGTAGCGCGGATAGAAGATGATGCCGGCCGGATCGCAGTCGCACCATTCGACGCGCACGTTGCGGATGTTGGTCAGCATTCCGCATTCCGCCGTTGGGTTAGCGCGGCGCCATGCGCAGCGCCGCGTCGATGCGGATGACCTCGCCGTTGATGTAGCGGTTCTCGATCAGGTGGCGCGCCAGCGCGGCGAATTGCGCCGGATCGCCGAGCTTCTTCGGAAACGGCAGCGAGGCGGCGAGACTGTCCTGCGCCTGCTGCGAAAGCCCGAGCAGCATCGGGGTGAGGAAGATGCCGGGCGCGATGGCGTTGACGCGCACGCCGAACTGGGCGAATTCGCGCGCCGCCGGCAGCACCAGGCCGACGACGCCGCCCTTCGACGACGCATAGGCGGCCTGGCCGATCTGCCCTTCGTAGGCCGCGACGGAAGCGGTGCACAGGATGACGCCGCGCTCGCCGTCGGCGAGCGGATCGAGCTTGGCCATGGCGGCGGCGGCAAGCCGCGTCGCGTTGAATGTGCCGATCAGGTTGATGCGCACCACGCGCTCGAAGTCGGCGAGCGGCATCGGGCCCTCTTTGCCGACGATGCGGGCGGCGGCGCCGACGCCGGCGCAATTGACCAGGATGCGCGCGGGACCGTGATCGGCGGCGGCCTTGGCGATCGCCGCTTCGGTCGAGGCGCTGTCGGTCACGTCGCAGGCGACGGCGATGCCGTTGATGTCGATGGCCACCTCGGCGGCGCCTTTCTGGTTCACGTCGAGGATGGCGACCTTGGCGCCGGCTGCGGCCAACATGCGCGCGGTCGCCGCACCAAGGCCGGAGCTGCCGCCGGTGACGAGTGCCGCGTGTCCACGAATATCCATGATCAACTCGCTTGTGCTGTGGGGATTGTCGAACGCGCCGCAATGATGACGTGCGCCGGCGGCGCGGCGGCGTAAAGCTCTTCGACCAAGCCGGCGCGATGCGCGAGCACCGCGCGCTGATTGATCGATCCTTTGTCGGTCATCTCGCCGACGTCGAGCGACGGCGGCTCGACGAGCAGGATGGCGCGGCAGATGCGCGCCGAAGTGCCGCGGCTCGGCTGCGCGAGCGCTTCGAGAAGCTCGGCGAATTTGCCGCGCACGCGCGCGTCGGCGAGCACCGCGGCGGGTGTCGCGTCGCGCGCAAGCTCCGGCGCGAGCTTACGGCAGGCGTCGAGATCGGGAATGATCAGCGCGGCGACATCGTCGCGGTCGGGCGCGGCCAGCACCACATCGCGCACGAACGGCGCGCAGTGAGCGATGAACGCCGCGCGCAGCGGACCGACGCTGACCCAGGTGCCGGTAGCGAGCTTGAAGTCTTCGGCCAGGCGGCCGTCGAAGATGAGGCCCTTGGCCGGATCGGCGGGGTCCTCGAATTTGAGCGCGTCGCCGAGCTTGTAATAGCCCTCGTCGTCGAACGCGGCCGCGGTGAGCGCCGGCGCGCGCCAGTAGCCCGGCGTGATATTGAGGCCTTTAAGCCGCGCTTCGAGCTTGCCTTCGCAGGGAACGAGTTTGAGTTCCACGCCCGGCAGCGGCAGGCCGATATTGCCGACGTGGTCGCTGTCCCAGTTGCAGGCGATCGCGGCGGGCGCCGTTTCCGTCGAGCCGAGGCTCGAGAGAAACATGATGCGCTCGCCCGTCGTCTGCACCGCAAGCCGCTCCAGCGCGTTGCGCACATGCTGCGGCAGGCCGGCGCCGGCATAGAACATCACCTTGAGCCGGCTGAAGAATTTTTCGCGCAGCGCGGAGTCGGCTTCGAGGTAGGGCAACAGCATCTCGAAGCCCTTCGGCACGTTGAAATAGATCGTCGGCGCAACGTCGCGCAGATTGCGCACGGTCGCCTCGATGGCGCCCGGCATCGGCTTGCCCTCGTCGATATAGAGCGAGCCGCCGTTGTCGAGGACGAGCCCGAAATTGTGATTGCTGCCGAAGGTGTGGTTCCACGGCAGCCAGTCGAGCACGACGGGCGGCTCGTCGCCGATGAAGGCGAGGCCGGCGCGGATCATGGACTGGTTCGCGCACAGCATGAGCTGCGTATTGATGACGCCTTTCGGCTGGCCGGTGGAACCGGAGGTGAACAGGATTTTCGCAACCGTCGCCGGGCCGACGTTGGCGTGCGCCGCGTCGACCGCCGGCGTCGGCTGCGCGCGGCATAGATCAGCAAACGCCGTCGTCGGCCGCTCGCTCATCGGGTTGGCGGCGACGGCGACCTCGATCTCCGCCGGCACGGCGGCGGCGATCGCGCGCGCGAAGGCGCTGCCGTTGGCTGCGAAGACAAGCCCGGGCGTCAAAATGTCGATGATGGTCTTGAGCTTCTTGAAATCCTGCGAGAGCAGCGAATAGGGCACCGAGATCGGCGCGTAGGGAATGCCGACATGCATGGCGGCGAGCGCCAGCAGCGCGTGCTCGATGTCGTTGCCGGACAGGATGGCGATGGGGCGATCGGGCGACAAATCCCGTTGCAGCAGCGTGGCGGCGATGGCGCGCACGCTCGCGAACGCCGCCGCGTAAGTGAGCGTGCGCCAGGGACCGGCGGCGTCGCGCTGCGCGAGGAAAACGCGTTCGGGAGCCGCTTTCGCCCAATGGGCGAGCCGCGCGGTCAGCTTTTGCGGATAGGGCTGCAACGGATGCGGCGAGCGCATGAGGATGCTGCCGTCGGCGCGGCGCTCGACCGATACGTCCGCCGGGCCGAGCCGAACCGCCCGCAGCCGCGGCCGACCTTGCGCCGAATGGGTCTTGGCAACCGTATGCGACATGACACCAAGCTGAGTGTGAAATTCGCCTGACATGGCTGTCCAACCGCGTCAAGCCGCCGCGGCCTCGGCGCGAGCGGCCGTCATTTGACCGCGTCGGCCGCGACTCTTAATAACGTCACAGCAGCCGCGGCAATCCGGACCACCGGCGGCTTGGAAGGAGCGATCCATGCGCGATGTTTTCATCTGCGACGCCGTGCGCACCGCCATCGGCCGCTACGGCGGCGCGCTTGCCAAGGTGCGCACCGACGATCTCGCGGCGACCCCGATCAGGGCGCTGGTGGCGCGCAATCCCAAGGTCGATTGGTCGCGGCTCGACGAGGTGCTTTTCGGCTGCGCCAACCAGGCCGGCGAAGACAACCGCAATGTCGCGCGCATGGCGCTATTGCTCGCCGGGCTGCCCGAAACGGTCCCCGGCGTCACCATCAATCGGCTGTGCGCGTCCGGGCTCAACGCCGTCGGCGACGCCGCACGCGCCATCCGCACCGGCGACATGGAGTTCGCCATCGCCGGCGGCGTCGAGTCGATGACGCGGGCGCCGATGGTGATGGGCAAGGCGAGCGAAGCCTTCTCGCGCGTGGCGGAAATCTACGACACGACGATCGGCTGGCGCTTCGTCAATCCGGTGTTCAAGGCGCAATACGGCATCGATTCCATGCCGGAGACCGCCGAGAACGTCGCGGAAGAGTTCCAGGTGGCGCGCAAGGATCAGGACGCCTTCGCCTTGCGCTCGCAACAGCGTGCCGCGCGCGCCGTCGCCGCCGGCTATTTCGCCGAGGAGATCGTTCCCCTACAGGCGCCGGGCGGCAAGGCCGGTCCTATCGTCGTCGACAAGGACGAGCATCCGCGCGCCGACACCACGCTCGACAATCTCGCCAAGCTCAAACCGGTGGTGCGCGCGGGCGGCAGCGTCACCGCCGGCAATGCGTCGGGCGTCAACGACGGCGCCGCGGCGATGATCCTCGCCAGCGAAGAGGCGGTGAAGGCGCACGGGCTCACGCCGCGGGCGCGCGTCGTGAGCATGGCCTCGGCGGCGGTGCCGCCGCGCATCATGGGCATGGGTCCGGTGCCGTCGACGCGCAAGCTGATGGAACGGCGCGGCTTGAAGATCGGCGATTTCGATCTGATCGAGATCAACGAAGCGTTCGCCGCGCAGGGGCTCGCCTGCCTGCGCCAGCTCGGCCTCGCCGACGACGCCGAGCACGTCAATCCGCACGGCGGCGCCATCGCGCTCGGCCATCCGCTCGGCATGTCGGGGGCGCGGCTCGCGCTCACCGCGGTGCACGGGCTGGAAAAGCGTGGCGGCAAGCGGGCGCTCGCCACCATGTGCGTCGGCGTCGGCCAGGGCGTGTCGCTGGCGCTGGAGCGGATTTGATTGGGAGGCGCGATCCCGTGCCGATGAGTCCGGGATACATTCCCTTCCATCCCAATCCGTCGAAACCAAAATTCCGGCCGCCGCCGGGCGCCGTCGATGCGCATTGTCACGTGTTCGGCCCGGAGGCGAAATTTCCCTACGCGCCGGAGCGCAAATACACGCCGTGCGACGCGCCGAAGGAGAAGCTGTTCGCGCTGCGCGACTTTCTCGGCTTCGACAAGAACGTCATCGTGCAGGCGTCCTGCCACAGCAAGGACAACCGCGCGATGGTCGACGCGCTTGAAGCCGCGGCGGGCCGCGCCAAGGGCGTCGCCTTCGTCGGCGAAGAGGTGACTGACGACGAGCTCAAATGGATGGACAAGGCGGGCGTGCGCGGCGTGCGTTTCAACTTCCTCAAGCGGCTCGTCGATTTCACGCCGCGCGACGTGCTCGCGCGCATCGCCGCGCGCATCGCAAAACTCGGCTGGCATGTCGTCGTGTATTTCGAGATGCATGACCTGCGCGAGCTTGAGGACTTTTTCACGGCGCTGCCCACCGTCGTCGTGGTCGATCACATGGGCACGCCGAACGTCGGCAAGGGCGTCGATCACGAGGAGAACCGGCGCTTCCACCGGCTGCTGGAGCGGCACGGCAATTTCTGGGTCAAGGTCACCTGCCCGGAGCGTTTGACGCTTGCGGGAGCGCCTTACGACGACGTGGTGCCGTTCGGTCGCGCGCTGGTCGAGCGCTTTGCCGACCGCGTGCTCTGGGGCACCGACTGGCCGCATCCCAACATGAAGAAGGAAGCGCCCGACGACGGCGTTCTGGTCGATTTCATTCCCAAGATTGCGCCGACCGCCGCGCAGCAAAGGGCGCTGTTGGTCGACAATCCGATGCGGCTTTATTGGCGCTGAAGCCTGTGCCGCGTCCTGCGCGTGCAGGCGTGGCTCTGCCGCATTCGATCACGCCAAGTCGGCTTTTGCCGGGATGAAACGGCCTTTGCTGGGACGAAACGGACGAAGAGGGCCGCTTACGTTGCAGGACAGCCCTGCGCTATATATGTGAAAACCATAAGGGAGAAACGGCCGGAGCGACGCGTATGGCCCGCGAACAGCACGATTACGACGACATTCCCGGAACCTTCGTGTTCGACGCCGAGCGCTCGCGCCAGGGCTACGGCATCAATATGTTCTGCATGTCGCTGATGAAGGAAGCGAACCGCAACGCCTTCAAGGCCAACGAGGCGGAGTATCTGAAAAAGTTCAGGCTGACGCCGGAGCAGACGCAAGCCATCCTCAAGCGCGACTACAACCGCATGCTTGAGCTCGGCGGCAACATCTATTTCACCGCCAAGCTCGGCGCCACCGACGGGCACTCGTTCCAGCACCTTGCCGCGGTCATGACCGGCAGCACGCAGGACGACTACGCCAAGATGATGCTCGGTGGCGGCCGTTCGATCGAAGGCAATCGCTCGCGCTCGGGCAAGCGCGCGCCGGCGAGCCTCGTGGCCGCCGCGCGGGCGTCGAAGACATCATCTGCGGGCTCGCGCGCGAAAGCGAAATCGAAAGCCAAGCGCAAATCACAATCAGCAAGACGGAAGTGAAGCCGTGGCCAGGATCGTCGCAGGTATCGGTTCGTCGCATGTGCCCGCCATCGGCGCCGCCATCGACACCGGCAAGACCGAGGAGCCTTATTGGAAGCGGGTGTTCTCGGGCTTCGAGAAGTCGCAAGCCTGGATGCGCGAAACCAAGCCCGACGTCGCCATCATCGTCTATAACGACCACGCCTCCGCGTTTTCGGTCGATCTGATCCCGACCTTCGCGCTCGGCTGCGCCGCCGAGTTCCCGCCCGCCGACGAAGGCTGGGGGCCGCGCCCGGTGCCGGTGGTGCAGGGCCATCCGGCGCTCGCCTCCCACATCGCGCAGTCCGTCATCCTCGATGAATTCGATCTCACCATCTGCAACAAGATGGAGGTCGATCACGGCATGACCGTGCCGATGAATCTGTTGTTCGGCAAGGTCGACAAGAATGCGCACTGGCCGTGCCCGGTGATCCCGCTTGCGGTCAACGTCGTGATGTATCCGCCGCCGACCGGCCATCGCTGCTTCATGCTCGGTCGCGCCATCCGCAAGGCGGTCGAATCCTATCCGGAAGACCTCAAGGTCGTGATCTTCGGCACCGGCGGCCTGTCGCATCAGATCTCGGGCCCGCGCGCCGGCCTCATCAACAGCAAATGGGACCAGGCGTTCCTCGACAATCTGTCGAAGGCCCCGCAGAAGCTCGTGCGCATTCCGCACGTCGAGTACATGCGCGAGGCCGGCGCCGAAGGCATCGAGATGGTCATGTGGCTGATCATGCGCGGCGCGCTCGACGACAAGGTCGACGAGGTTTACCGCTTCTACACGGTGCCGGCCTCGAACACGGCGGTCGGGCACATCATCCTCGCCAACCGCGAGCGCAAATCGGCCGCCAAGCACAAGCGCGCCGCGGCGCGGGCGAAGGCTCAACGCATCAGCAGCTGACACAATGTGTCATGGCCGGGCTTGTCCCGGCCATCCACGTCTTTGGCCTGCTAGTCTTACGACGTGGATGCCCGGCGCATAGGCGAGCGAAGCGACGCCGTTCTTCGAACGGCTATGGCCGGGCCTGACGACAAAGCAAGAGGTCGATCATGAAAATCTGCGTCGCCGGTCAAGGCGCTTTCGGCCAGAAGCACCTCGACGCACTCAAGCGCATTGCGGACGTCGAAGTCACTGCTCTGGTCGGCGGCAATCAGGACGCCACCGCCCAGGTGGCGAAGAAATACGGCATCCCCCACTACACCGGCGACCTTTCCGAGGGCATCAAGCGTGCGGATGCGGTGATCCTCACCACGCCGACCAAGATGCACTTCCGCCAGGGCGAGCAGGTGATGCGCGCGGGCAAGCACGTGCTCGTCGAAATCCCCATTACCGACAGCGTCGAGGACGCCGAGGCGCTGGTGCGCATCGCCAGGGAAACCGGCGTCGTCGCCATGGGCGGTCACGTGCGGCGTTTCAATCCCAGCCACCAGTGGGTGCACAAGCGCGTCAAAAAGGGCGAGCTGAAAGTCCAGCAGATGGACGTGCAGACCTATTTCTTCCGCCGCAAGAACATGAACGCGGCGGGCCAGCCGCGGAGCTGGACCGACCATCTGCTCTGGCACCACGCCGCGCACACCATCGACCTCTTTCAGTATCAGACCGGCGAGACCATCTCGGATTGCTACGCGGTGCAGGGGCCGATCCATCCGACGCTCGGCATCGCCATGGACATGGGCATCGTCGCCAAGGTGGCTTCGGGCGCCATCCTCACGCTGTCACTGTCGTTCAACAACGACGGGCCGCTCGGCTCGTTCTTCCGCTACATCTGCGACAACGGCACCTACAAGGCCTATTACGACGATCTCGTCGACGGCAAGGACAACAAGATCGACCTGTCGCAGGTCGACGTTTCCATGGACGGCATCGAGCTGGAGGATCGCGAGTTCATCGCCGCGATCAAGGAAAAGCGCGAGCCGAACGGCAGTCTCGCGCAGCTGCTTCCCTGCATGCGCGTGCTTGGCAGGCTCGAAGCCATCGTCGATCCGCAGCGCAAGGCGCACGCTTGAGCGCCGGCGGCGCGCCGGAGTAAAAGCGGGCTTGCGCGCGCTTTTTCATGTTCGCAGCGCTCGCACCGCGCGGAATCGTCGCGGCTAAGCCCCGCGGGTTCTCCGATACCCAGGACGCTTCGCAGCAGCCATGAACCATACCGACGAGGAAGCCGAAGCCGCCGGTTCCGGCGTCGCGAAAGCGGCCGCGGAGAAGGTGGTGAATTTGGCGCTGCAGGGCGGCGGCAGCCACGGCGCTTTCACCTGGGGCGTGCTCGATCGCCTGCTCGAAGAGGAGCGGCTGAGCTTTGAAGGCGTCACCGCCGCCAGCGCCGGCGCCATCAATGCCGTGATGCTTACGGACGGCTGGGCGGCCGGCGGCCGCGACGGGGCGAAAAAGGCGCTGCGGCTTTTTTGGCAGAAGATATCCGAGGTCGCCTCCCGCGGAATCTTCCAGCCCTCGATGGTGGACCGCATGAATCAGGGCTTCGGCCTGGAGCACTCGCCCGGCTTTTTGTTCATGGACGTGCTTAGTTTGTTTACGTCGCCCTATCTGATGAATCCGCTCAACTACAACCCGTTGCGGGACGTGCTCGAAGAGGTCGTCGACTTTGAGCGGGTCCGTCGCCAGCGCGCGGTCAAGCTGTTTCTTTGCGCGACCAACGTGCGCACTGCGAAGGTGAAAGTCTTCACCGGCGCGGAAATCGGCTGCGACCACGTCATCGCTTCGACCTGCCTGCCATTGCTCATGCACGCGGTGGAGATCGACGGCGAGCATTATTGGGACGGCGCATTCGCAGGCAACCCGGCGGTGTTCCCGGTGATTTACGAATGCAAGGCGCGTGACATCATCATGGTTCACGTCACCCCGACGGAGCGGCGCGAGATTCCAATCGCTTCGCACGCGATCATGAACCGCATGCAGGAGATCAGCTTCAATTCCTCGCTGATCAAGGAGATGCGCACCATCGCATTTGTCATCAAGCAGATCGAAGCCGGCAAGTTCACCGGCGGCAAACATGTGCTCATCCACGCCATCGAAGGCGATGACGCGGTGCGCGGGCTCTCGGGCACCAGCAAGCTCAACGGCGCCTGGGAGCTGCTGTCGTTATTGCACCAGACCGGCCGTGATTACGCCGAACGGTGGCTTACCGCCAATTTCGACCGCATCGGCGTCGAGTCGACGGTCGATCTGGAGGCCAAATATTTCTGACGCACATTCGGACCGCGGCGTTGCCCGGCCGTCGCCGACGGCGACGACCTTGCCGCGCTTTACTTGATCGGCCGCTCGGCCTAGACCGTGATCCGATCAAATTGACCGGATCGCGGTCTAATTATTTCTTCGGCGCATGATCTTATCGGAAACCGGCTTCCACTTTTCCGGATCATGGCTTTTTGTGTGGCGCATGATCTTATCGGAAAACCGGCTTCCACTTTTCCGGATCATGCACTACTAGTTGCGCCGCGCGCGGTTGCGGTCAGGGTGCAGATGCATGTCGGAGCTTGTTCTTGCGCTACACTCCGGCCCTCACGATTCCGTTGCCGCGCTGTTCGACGATTACGACCTCAAGGCCGCCGTCCAACTCGAGCGTTTGACCAGGCGCAAGGGCGACGGCGGCAAGCATCCGGACGCCTGTATCGAGGAAGTGCTGGCGATCGCCGGCGCGGCGCGCGCCGACGTCGACGTCGTCTCGATGTCGCGCACGCTGCTCGACACCCGATATTTCCGGCGCATGCGCGGCCTGCGCTGGCTCGCGGAGGAGGTGCTGCGGCGCAGCCGCGGCCGCACCCTTCAGTACATGACGCACGAGATGCGTCATTACCGCTGCAGGGATTTCGACGATCTATTCGACCTCGCCGCGTTCCGCCGCGACGGCGGCTTCCGGCCAACGACGAAGCTGCATTTCAGCAATCATCACGAAGCGCATGCCCTGCCGCCGCTGTTCTACAGCGCCTGGGACGATGCGCTTCTGGTCACCGCCGACGGCGGCGGCGACACCGTCAATTACAGCCACCGCCACTTTGCCGACGGCGCCATCAAGACCATCTACGGCGGCGACGATCTTCTGTTCGTCGACAAGCCGGTCGACAGTCTCGGCCGCGCCTATAGCGCGGCGACTTTGGCGCTCGGCTTTCGCATGGACCGGCACGAAGGCAAGCTCACCGGGCTTGCCGCGCTGGGCGAGCCGGTGCGTGCCGAGGAGATCGGCGCCTATTTCAGCGTCGATACGAACGGGCGCGTGCACTCGACGTTTTCCGGCTTCAGCCACATGCGGCGTTTCATGCGCGGGCTGGCGAAGACGATGCGGCGCGAAGACCTCGCGGCATCGATCCAGAAGGTGCTCGAAGACACGATGCTGCGCTCGCTCGAAACGCTGTTGCAACGTCACCCGAGCAGGCACCTCGGCGTCGCCGGCGGCGTCTTCGCCAATGTCAGATTGAACCGCCTGCTGGCCGAGCGGCTCGGCCTCGACGAAATCTTCATTTTTCCGCCGATGGGCGATGAAGGTCTGCCGGTCGGCAGCGCGCTGATCTATCTGTTGGAGCGCGACGGCCTCAAGAGCTGGCTCGACCGGCGGCGCCCGCTCGGTCCGATTTTTCTCGGCCGCGATTATACGAGTGCGATCGATCCGGCGCTGGCGGCGCTGCCGCGCGTGCGGCGGGCCGACGGCGCACCCGTTGCGGAAGCGGTCCGTCGCCTGGTCGAGGGCGAAATCGGTGCGATCTACACCGGCCGCATGGAGTACGGTCCGCGCGCGCTCGGCGCCCGCTCGATTCTTGCCAATCCGTCGCGGCGCGAGACCCACGACGTACTCAACCAGCGTCTGGCGCGCACCGAGTTCATGCCGTTCGCGCCGGTGGTCGCCGCCGAGCGCGCGGCGGATGTTTTCGACATTACGGCGGTGAACGCCCGCGCCTGCCAGTACATGACCATCGCCTGCGGCGTGCATCCGCAATGGCGCGAGCGCATCCCCGCCGTCGTGCACGTGGACGGCTCGGCGCGGCCGCAGACCATCCGGCGGCAGGACAACCCGCTCTACTACGACATCGTGCGCGCCTTCGAGGCGGCAAGCGGGCTGCCGGTGCTCGTCAACACGAGCTTCAACGTGCACGAGGAGCCGATCGTCAATTCGCCGGCCGAATGCGCCAAGGCGCTGCTCGACGGCCGCATCGACTTCGTCGTCACCGACCGGGCGGTCTACGACCTGGCGCGCTGAGCCGAGCGGAGTCCTTGTTTTGTCGGGAGAATTCGCAAATGGGGCGCGCCTATTTCGGGCCGCAACGGCGAAGGCGCCCCGCGACTGATGGTTAATCGGGTCTTAACCTCGCCGCTCCTATGTTATCGCACCGGTGATGCGGCGGGCCGCCCCGCTGTTCATGATGTATCGAATGACCCGCCAGGCTTCCCTTTCGCCCGTTCGCGCGCCCGATGCGCGCTCGCCCTTCGTGCGCGTGCGCGAGCTGCTCGCCGACACCGCGCCGGGCAAGCCGGCGATCAGCATGGCGATCGGCGAGCCGCAACATCCGATTCCGCCTTTCGTCGGCCCGGTGATCGCGGCGCATCTCGACGAGTTCGGCCGCTATCCGGCCAACAAGGGGATCGACGCATTCGGCGAAGCGGTCGCGGCGTGGCTCTCGCGCCGCTACGCGCTCGAGCGTCCGGTCGATCCGGCGACGGAGGTGCTGGTGCTCAACGGCACGCGCGAGGGGCTTTTTCTCGCCGCGCTCGCCGCCAAGCGCTGGGTGACGCCGCGGCCGGGCCGGCCGGCGGTGCTCGTCCCCAATCCGTTTTACGCCGCCTATTCCGCCGGCGCGCTCGCCGCCGAATGCGAGCCGGTCTATCTGCCGGCGACGGCGGCTTCGGGTTTTTTGCCCGACCTCGATGCGCTGAGCGAGGAGCTGCTCGCGCGCACGGTCGCCTGCTATCTCGCCTCGCCCTCGAACCCGCAGGGCGCGGTGGCCGACCGCGCCTACCTTGCGAAGCTCGCGGCGCTGGCGCGGCGCTTCGGATTCCTCGTCTTCTGCGACGAGTGCTATTGCGAAATCTACAGCGACCGGCCGCCGCCGGGGATGCTGGAGGCGGCGGCGCCGGATTTCGCCAACGTCGTCGTGTTTCACTCGCTGTCCAAGCGCTCCAATCTGCCGGGCTTGCGCGTCGGCTTTGCCGCCGGCGACCGGCGCTTTCTGGCGGCGTATCTCGAGCTGCGCAACGTCGCGGCGCCGCAGGTGGCGATGCCGATGCAACACGTGGCCGTCGCCGCCTATCGCGACGAAACCCATGTCGAGGAGAACCGCCGTCTCTATCGCGAGAAGTTCGATCTCGCCGATCGGATCGTCGGCGACCGTTACGGCTATCGCCGGCCGGCGGGCGGCTTTTTCCTCTGGCTCAACGTGGCGGCGCAGGGCGGCAGCGAAGCGGCGACGCTGGCGTTGTGGCGCGATGCCGGCGTGCGCGTGCTGCCCGGGCGCTATCTCGCGCGCGAGCAGGCCGACGGCGGCAATCCCGGCGCGGACTACATCCGCGTCGCCATGGTGCAGAACAAGGAGATAACCGCCGAGGCGCTGCACCGCCTCGTCGCGGTTCTTGGGTAACGCATGATCGCGAACGAGGTCATGCGAGAGCGCAAGAAGCAGAGAGACGCGCGATGTCGATGATCGACCGCAGCCTCGACGGGATGGCCGCATTGTCCGGCCACCTCGGCGCCATGCTGCGGCGGCGGCTGCGCGAGGTGGGCGGCATCGCCCTCATCAGTTTCGCCATGGT
>Ga0187784_10000804_pt1 | contig 23945 bp, 23 predicted proteins | sample 1015_SJ02_MP15_2_FD_132964 | JGI IMG/M metagenome (GOLD analysis project Ga0187784, IMG submission 132964) | Tropical peat soil microbial communities from peatlands in Department of Meta, Colombia - 1015_SJ02_MP15_20_MG | ecosystem: Environmental > Terrestrial > Soil > Wetlands > Peat | place... | reverse complement strand
CGACAGCGAAATTCGCGAATCGCTCAGCGAATGTGTTTCGACCATCATGAATGCCATCCGCGTGGCGCTGGAACGCACGCCGCCGGAACTTTCCGCCGATATCAGCGACCGTGGCATCGTGCTTACGGGCGGCGGCGCGCTGATCAAGAATCTCGACAAGCGCATTCGCGAGGAGACGGGCTTGCCAGTGTCGGTGGCCGACGATCCGCTGGCCTCGGTGGTGCTGGGCACGGGCAAGATGCTTTCGGACTTCCGCCTGCTGCGCAAGATCAAGATCGATTGAAAAACAGGCAATAGGCAGTAGGCAATAGGCATTAGGCATTAGGAAACAAAGGCCAATAGCACCGGTATGGCGAGACTTCTTGAAGGCGATCTGCTTGAAAGGCGAGCGCGGAAGCTCGGCGTTGATGTTGCCAGAGACGCCCGCACGCAAAGTGCGTCGGGTCGGGCTCCTCGCACCTCTGACTATGAATTGCAACGCAGAGTCAGCGAAGCGGAGCGAGGAATTCGCGAATCTCGGATGTGGATTCTCGCGTTGATTTCCGCAATGGCGGCTGTCGGTGGCCCTGTTGCCTAATGCATAATGCCTATTGCCTAATGCCTATTGCCTAATGCTTATTCCCTGATCTTTATGGACAGTTTCCTCTCCCGCTATCGGAACCTGGTGGTGCTGCTGGCGATCCTGCTGGCGCAGATTATCGGGCTTGCCGTGCAGGTGCGCCGCGTGAGCGCGGGACGCAGCACGCTCGATCCCGCCGACCAAAGCGGCGTGCGACTGATTCGCCTGTGGGCCAACGCGGTGATTTCGCCGCCGGAGCGGCTCGCTCACGCTATCAAACTCGGCATTGTAGGCATGTGGTCCAACTACTTTGACCTAGTCCACGTGCGCCAGCAGAACCGGGAGCTCGAGCAGACGATCGGCAGACTGCGGCTGGAGCAGGCCGCTCTCGAGGAAGACGTGCGGCAGGGGCAACGGCTGCAGGCGCTGCTTGGCTTTCAAGAGAAGTACATCTACTCCACGGTGGCCGCGCAGGCCTATGGCTCCAGCGGCAGCGACCGCTCGCACGTGTTTTATATCGACAAGGGCGCGCGCGACGGGCTGAAGCCGGACATGGCGGTGGTCACCGCGGATGGCATCGTCGGCAAGGTGCGAGATGTGTTTCCCCATACCGCTCAGGTGCTGGCCGTGAACGACCCGTCGAGCGGTGCGGGCGTGATTCTGGAGACCACGCGCATTCGTGGCATTTTAAAGGGAGACCAAGCGGGACAACTCGAGGTGGTCGGCGTCACCGTCGACCAGCGCATCAAGCCCGGCGAGAATGTGCTCACTGCGGGAGGCGACCTCATCTTTCCCCGCGGGCTGCCCGTGGGTGTAGTGGAGAAAATAGTGGACGACCCCGATCGCGACGGGCTGATCGACATTCTGGTCAAGCCGGCCGCGCATCTTGACCGGCTCGATGAAGTCCTGGTGATCACGTCGACCCAGCCGCGTTTCTCGCCGCAGGAACAGCAGGATCTCGCGGCCAGCGAGCAGGCTGCCGCCAACGACCCTGTGAAGGCTTCGGCGATCATGGCCGAGAAGCTGCCGGGCCTCATCGACCCGAACCTGCCCGCCGACCAGCAGCCGCTCTACGACACCAGCAACCCCGATCCTGCCAAGCGGCCGCCGCAGCCGTTGCAACCCGACAAATACTCGCCGGGGCACGCCTACACGCCCCCTGGCGTCGAACCGGATCCCAACTCCGACGCAGGGGTTGCGCAACCGAAAAATCAGGCTGCAAGTCCAGCGGTGGATGGCGCCGGGCCTCCGCCGGCTCCGCCGTCCAAGTCCGCCCAGACCCCGCCGCAGCAGAGAGACTGATAAGCCATGCCGAGGAAGCGATAGTTATGGCCCTGCTCGGCGTCGAGAACCGGCGCGATTTCGAGATTCACCGCTACCCGCTGCTGGTCTACGCACTGGTTCCGCTCATCTCGCTGGTGTTGCAGGCCTGGCTGCCCCGCGTCACCAATCCTTACAACTGGTTCGATCTGCCGCTAGTGGTCACGATTTATTTCGCCCTGGGCCGGCGCAACCCCATCCAGGGAACGCTGATGGGCGCGGCGATGGGCCTCTTCGAAGACGCCCTGACCCATCATGCAATCGGCATCAACGGCATCGCCAAGTCGGTAGCCGGCTTCCTGGCGGCCTCGGTGGGCATCCGTGTCGAAGTCGACCATTTCGCCGTCCGCCTGCTGCTGAACTTCGGGCTTTCCCTGCTCTCCAGCGCGATGTATCTGTTCGTTTCGCGCTTCCTTCTCGGCCTGACGACGGACTGGAGCGGGTTGACCGAGTTGCTCCGCGCCATTGGCAACTCTCTCATAGCGCTGGTGCTGTTTCCGCTGCTGGATCGGCTGCAACTGAGGGACTAGGTCTCTGACCGCTTGATTTTGCACCATCCTGGGGTGCCCCAGGTTCGGCGCGTCTTTGTTTTTTGCGCCTAACCTGGGATACCACGGACCTGAACAGGTTCGAATTCATCCGGTCGGAGATCTTATGTCTTGGAATTGAGGCTTGCATCATAGATACAGTTGTCATCCTGAGCGGAGTTTGGCCCGAATTCGGGCCAAACGTAGTCGAAGGAACTGCGGTTGCTTTTCAAGGCTCTTGGACAGCAGCCGACAAACCGCTCGTGTTGGGGTCGTAGCCGGGTACGAATCTGAACGGTGCAATACTCTGGTCGCTTGGAACGTTGGTATCGAAGGCGGTCGATGCTGTGCGATTAACTTGCAGGTGCGGCAGATCGTGAGAGGCAAAAATGAATCGATGGAATCGTGTTCTCTTATATGCCCTATATCTACTAATCCTGAGCTCGCTTTTTGTTCCGCTCTCGCATGCGTCATTGGCCCAATTCGCGAAGGATCTTCTCATCCGGCTTGCCGTCGCGGTGGCATTTGCAGCAGCCACCTCTCGCGTCATCAAGATGGGCACTGTAGAACGTTACCGGGTTACCGGGACTTCTCCTCAAACGATCACAGATGAGGATATCCCGCCCGTCGAGTTGCAGGACGCCCGCGAAATACCTCAGCCCCAATAGCCCCCAAAGCGACGGAGATCGTTCCTGGTTTTCTGGATAGTGGTCTTGGCAATCTACTGTGTCACCCAAACCTCGTGGTGGGGTCACCGGCCATGGGTCAGCAGATTAATGCAAACGGCAATTCGATGGACGATTTCTCTGTTGTGCTGGGGCTTCCTCTTGCTCTTGTGGCTGCCCAAGCCGGGCGCGAATCAACCGGAACGGTTCCACGTTGTTCCTTCCGAACATGCGGAGGCTGACGCGCCCAAGTCAGCGAACTAGAGTTTCAATGCTTTCAGAGCGAATTACCGGCCGCGGTTCCCTTTAACACCTCTTCGCCCATTCAGCTCGTCCCACTCGCCCGCAGAAGATTCGCATCAGACCGCAGCCGAACGGCCCTCGCTTGACATGTGCGGCACATGCAACTATGCTTAGAGCATGACGGTCATGATCCAGGTTCGCAATGTCCCTGAATCGCTTCACCGGGGCTTGAAGGTTCGCGCCGCGACGATGGGAATGTCGCTCTCCGACTACCTGCTCGGGGAGTTGCGGGAAATTGCATCCCGTCCCACGCTCGCAGAGTTCTGTGAGCGTCTGCAGAAGCGCAAGCCGCTTGGCGTCTCATTGGACACTGCCCGTATCCTGCGCGAAGAGCGCGAGATGCGATGATTGTCCTCGACGCTTCGGCTGTCGTCGACTGGTTGCTAGAGACTCCCGAGGGCCTGCGTATCAACCGCCGCATTATTGCGGGCGGGGAATCTCTTCACACCGTGCACCTGCTCGATGTGGAATTTGCGCATGTCCTGCGGCGCCTGGTGCGCGAGAAGACATTGACAGCCAGGCGGGCCGAGGAGGCCATTGAAGACCTGAGCGCCCTGCGCATGACGCGCTACGCCCCAGCGCCGCTGCTGCAGCGCATCTGGCAACTCAGATCGAACCTGACAGCTTACGACGCAGCTTACGTCGCGCTCGCCGAAGAGTTGAAGGCTCCTTTGATCACGCGCGACCGAAGGATTGCCGCGGCGGCGGGTCATACGGCCGCAGTTGAGGTCTTCTGAGGGAGGGCAGGAAGCACGGGAGCGAAGGAGCAAGGGAGCGACGAAGCATTGAGGGCGGTAAGACTAAGGTACTGAGCGGCCAAAGAGGGTCGAGTCGAAAAACCAAACTCGCGGTATCCTGATCCTAGGGTCAACGCATTCAAGGAGGGCGGACGGTCTTTTCTAGTCCCTAGTCCCTAGCCCCTAGTCCTTGCTTTTATGGATTCCTTCGGCAGCCGCGGCGAAAAACCCTCACCGCTCAAGTTGGCGGCGGTGCAGTACGCCATTTTGGGCATGATGCTGGCGCTGGTCGCGGGGCTGTGGCGGCTCCAGGTTTTGAATGTGCAAAACTATCGCATTCTTGCCGAGGAGAACCGCATCCGCAAGGAGCCGATTCTGGCGGCGCGGGGCAAGCTCTTCGACCGCGAAAACCGCATCGTGGTCGACGATTACCCTTCCGTGTCGTGCTTTCTGGTGCGCGAGCCGAGCAGGAACATCGAAGCCGATCTGCCGCTGATCGCCAAAGGCCTCGATCTCGACCTGGAACAGTTGCGCGCCACGCTGCACCGCTATCGCGCGCAGCCGGGATACCAGCCCATTCCCATCAAACAGGATGTAACGGCCGACGAGCAGGCGTTTATCGCCGCCCACCGCAACGAGCTTCCGGAGCTCGAGACCATCGACGAGGAGCGCCGGCTCTATCCGCGCGACGGCTTCGCGTCCCATCTCATCGGCTACGTCGGCGAGGTGAGCGAGGAAGACCTGAACAATCCGCGCTTTGCGGCCTACGAGCCGGGCGACGTGGTGGGCAAGGCAGGAGTGGAAGAGACCTACGACGCTCTGTTGCGCGGGCAGGACGGCTCGCGCGAGGTGGTGGTCGATAGCCACGGGCGCGAAGTCAGTTATTTTGGAATCGAGCACGCCAAGCCGGGACAGGACCTGCGACTGACGATCGACAACGATTTGCAACGAGCCGCAGAGCTTGCTCTGGGCAAACGGAACGGCGCGATCGTCGCCATGGATCCGCGCAACGGCGAGATTCTGGCCATGGTCTCGCGGCCCAGCTTCGATCCCAACGACTTCGCGATCAAAATCGATCGCTCGGCGTGGAACAAGCTGGTTACCGATCCGGACCATCCGCTGATGAACAAAGCCATTCAGGCGCAGCTCGCGCCCGGATCGACCTTCAAGATCGTGATGAGTGTGGCCGGATTGCAGGAAGGCGTCGCGCAGAACATGCACATCGTGTGTGCGGGCGGCTGGGGTCCATACGGCTACTTCCACCATTGCGACGAGAAGCACGGCGCGGTGGATATTTACAACGCGATTCCCTATTCCTGCGACACGTTCTTTTACATGCTGGGCGACAAGCTGGGCATCGACCGGATTGTGAAGTACGCCACGGCCTTCGGCTACGGACAGAAGACGGGCATTGACCTGCCCGGCGAGCAGGCCGGACTGATGCCCTCGCCGGATTGGCTGATCAAGAACTTCCACCACCGCTGGTACCCCGATGAGACGCTGGACATCGCCATCGGACAGGGCGCAATTGAAGCCACCCCGATCCAACTGGCGCGCATCATCGGCGGCGTCGCTTCAGGCGGGCGCCTGGTGCGGCCGCACGCGGTCTTTCCCGATCAGCTTCCTGCGGATTTCCGCAAGGCGCTCTACGACAGCTTTCCGGGAACCGGCGATGCGTATGTGCCCATCGATCCGCAAAACTGGACGATCATTACCAATGGCATGGCGGCGGTGACGGAACCGGCGTATTTTCATACCGCCGGCTCGGCGCACTTGGAGGGGATCGACATTGCCGGTAAAACCGGGACCGCGCAGATGATGAGCCACGAGGCGCTGGACAAGACCAACAAGGGCCGCGCAACGAATCCCAACGTGTGGTTCGTCGGCGTGGTGCCTCGCCGAAATCCCGAGCTGGTGGTCGCCGTGCTTTGGCAGAACGGCGACAAAAGCTTTTACCCGGCGCGGCTCGGCGCGCAGGTGATCGCGGCTTATGTGGACAAGAAGCGGCGGCTCGCCAACAATCTTCCGCCGGAAAAAGCCGCGGCCCCCGCAAAGCCGGTCGAGGTGGGCGCGGTCTGGACGGCGCCTGGCAAATCGGCTGCCGACGGAACGCCGGCCACAAAGATCGCCGGCGGCCACTTCTTTGTCTCGAACAACGGGGCGGTCGCTGCGAACACCACGGCCACGAAGCCTGCCCAGAGGATGGCCGCAGCAGTTGTACCGCCGGCCTCCCGGCCGGCTGTAGTGCGGGCGTCCTCGCCCGCACAAGCGCAGGTAGGCTCAACCCACGCAGTCAATTCCGGCCAAGTCGCCTTCGTGCCGCCAGGGAAGGAATCCCAGTAGCCGTGCGCCGCTTCCTCAGTTTTCGCGATTTCGACTGGTGGCTGCTCGCGCTGCTGCTGGCCATGTGCGCCATCTCGCTGGTCGAGGTCCGCTCCACGACCGTACACACCAGGTTCGCGAACTTCGGGTCCCGGCAAGTCTTCTGGTTCTGCACCGGCTTCGCGTTGATGTTCGTTTTTTCGAAGATCGACTATCACCGGATTCTGGACTGGGCTCCTTGGGGGTACGCATTCGGGCTGCTTTCGCTGGCGGCCATCTTCACGCCGCTGGGCCACAACTCGCTGGGAGGCCGCCGCTGGATCAAGGCCGGCCCGATCATGTTCCAGCCCTCCGAGTTCGTCAAGCTGGTGCTGATGCTGATGGTTGCACGTTACTTTGCCAATCTCGGCGGCCGCAACCTCACGTGGAAGGAAATCTTCAAGGCCATCGTGTTGGTCGGGGTTCCGATGCTGCTGGTGATTAAGCAGCCCGACTTGGGGACGACGCTAACCTACACACCGATTCTGATTGCCGGGCTGTTTTTGGGCGGCATCAACGTGAAGCAGGCAGCCATTCTCATCACTTGCGGGCTGGTGCTGATCGGCGGAGTCTGGTCGAGCGGCAAGTTAATGAAGTATCAAAAGGCTCGCCTGACCAGCTTCACCAACCCCGATGCCGATCCGCGGGGCAGCGGTTACCAGATACGGCAGTCTCTGATCGCCGTCGGTTCGGGCGGGATTTGGGGCAAGGGCACGGAGAAAGGAAGTCAAACGCAGGGGTATTTTCTTCCCATCCCGTACACCGACTTCATTTTCGCCGCCTTTAGCGAGGAGCATGGATTCGTGGGCGCGGTGTCGGTACTGCTGCTATACTTCCTTATATTGATGCGTTTGATTCAAAACGCTCAAACAGCCGCCGACCTGCCCGGGGCCCTCATTATCATGGGAATCGTGGCTGTGTTGACCTTTCAGATTGCGGTCAACGTAGGCATGGTCATCGGGCTGATGCCCGTCACCGGAATCCCTTTACCATTAATGAGTTACGGCGGATCTTCGGTGTTGTTCACGTTCCTGGCGCTGGGCGTGGCGATGAACGTTCGCATGCGCCGGTTCGTCAACTGACGCGCCCGGAGCCTCGGGTCTCGACCCCTGGGGTTCGGGTGTCGTCCCGCGCAAGATTGAACTCTTGCGATGTGTGGAGCGGCCCTGGGCCTGCTCCGAACCGCAAGAAAAGGATTTTCATGTTTTTCGCCGGCATGGTCCCGATGGATCGCGCCCGGCAGGATTGGATTATGAGCACGCAGAGACGGGAAAGGTGCATCAGCCTTGCGGCAAAGATTGGCCGCGTGGCTGCGCGCCTTGGTTCACGGCTCCTGCCCAGCAGTGATCGCGCGAGCAGATTGGAAATCGACCCCTGCTGCTCGCGGTCGCGAAGCCTTGCTGCAGACCCCGAGAACCGAACGGCCCCGCCGGCGACCCCGGAGTGGAAGGCCACAAACTCTCTGCAATCGGATCGCCGCAACCAACGGCCCGTTTTCCACGTTCCTTTGGACATGCGCTTTGGTTCGCCGCCCGTGGCTCACCGTTCCGCAAAACGGGCCCTTGTGTATGGGCTCGCCCTCCACTCCCCTGCCGTGCATTCGCGTTTCCATCGAACCTTGCCTTGGGCTCCGGCCGCCGTGCGCCGCCGGACGGAAAGGTACGATGGCAAAAGAGATTTGTATTTCCAGCACGCCGCATGAGACGCGGCTGGCTATTCTAGAAGACGATCAACTCGCGGAAATCTATTACGAACGCGAAAACGAGTATACCCTCGCGGGTTCCATTTACAACGGGCGCGTAACGCGCGTTTTACCGGGCATGCAGTCGGCTTTTGTCGACCTGGGCCTGGAACGCGATGCCTTCCTCTACGTTACCGACTTCATCGAGCTGGAGGACCAGGAAGAGACCGAGGAACTGGAGAAGGCGGCCGCCAGCAGCCCGGCTCCTCATGAGGTCCACCACGGCCAAGCTCTGGAGCGGAACGGCGGCCGGCAAATCGAACGCGGGCACAGGCAGCGACCAAGAGGCGAGCCAAAGCCCGAAGAGCCGGCCGTGCAATATCGTGAGGCCGAGGAAGCCGTTACGAGCTCGGTAATGCCCTTGCCGCCGGAAACCGAAGCGGCTGGCGGCCGATCCGAAGCCGGCGAGCAGCACAGTGAAGTTAGCGAGCGTCGCTGGCGGGGACGCAGGCGGCGCCGCGGCGGCCGCACGCAAGCCAGTTCGCAAGCGATTCCTTCCGAAATCGAGCCGATCGAGGAATCGTTTGGGGAATCGTTCTCGGAGACAGCATCCGAAACGGAAACTGTCCCGGGACCATATCCTTCTGAGACTCCCATTGCGACGCAACCTGGGCGCGGCCAGCAGACTTCCGGTGCTTTCGTCCTTCCCGGCGAGTCGCTTTCGAAGTATGGTGGCGCGCCTGCTGCCGAAACCGCGAAATCCGCTCGCGAACCCGCCTCCCGCCTGGCCTCGATCTCAAAGCCCTCGACTCTGGTGGAAGCGCCGCTCTCATGGGACGGCAGCGGATTGCTTCCCGGGGAATCGATCTCGCGGCATCGCCAGCGGCGAGCCGAACCACCGGCGGAGGCAGCAGCTGTTCAGGGGGAAGTTGAGGCGGGACCGGTAAGCGAAATCGGTGGAGAAATAGCCTTTGAAGAGATGGAGGAATCGGCGCCTCCGGCGTTTCACGGGATCGAGGCGCCGCAGCGGGAACCGGTCTTCGAATTCGAAGAGGAGGACTTGGCCGCGAAACCGGTCGGGGCGCTCCTGGAGGCGGAGCTGCCGGTCGAGGAAACTGCCGAGGGCGACATCGAGTCCGAACCCGAGTTCGCGGAGTCGGAGATGGCCGCGCCGGCCGAAGCGCCGCCTGAGGCGGCTTCGGCTGCGGTTTTCAAAGAACGCACCCGTAAGGTTTCGCACCAGCCAGGAGATTCCGAGGAGGATTCACCTCATTCGGAAGGGCCAGGCGGGGCCTCCGCATTTCACCGCGTCGATCCATCCGCTCCCACCGGATTCCGCCTTTTCGGCTTCGGGAACAAAAAGAAAAAGGACGGCCCGGGGCCACAAGAATCCTCCGCTGCTGCTGCGGCTCCGGCATCGAAATATGCTCCCGGCGCAGGCCACGTGGAAGAAGAGGTGATTGAAGGCGAAGAGTTCGAGGCGCCCCGTGCGCACCGGCACAAGCCAGAGACGCACGATCTCGACGATTACGAAGAGGAAACGCTCCCCACGCATCTTCGCTCCGGCGACTTGGGCGAAATGCTCCAGGAAGCGCATCTCGATCACCGCATCCAGATGAACTTCGACGAAAAGGGCGTGGAAGAAGAGGCGTTCGATACCGCCGAAGAAGAGGAAACCCCGGCGGATGCACCGGCCCGGCCCAGCCGCGAGCGACGCGCGCGCGGCGGCCGCAGGCAGCGTGGACGCGTGATGCCCGCCGGCCGACGGGGACCTACGCGCCGTTCCGCACAGACCTCCGACCTGCCGATCATCTCCGATCTGCTCAAGCCGGGCCAGGAGATCCTTGTACAGATCGCCAAGGAACCCATCGCCAAGAAGGGCGCGCGCATCACCAGCCACATCGCGCTGCCCGGCCGATTCCTGGTTTTCATGCCCACGGTCAGCCATGTAGGCGTGAGCCGCAAAATCGCTTCCGACGAGGAGCGCCATCGCCTCAAACGCATTCTCACACATGAGCGCGGCGACGCGTCCGGCGGCTTCATCGTGCGAACCGCAGCGGAAGGCGCTTCGGAAGAGGAGCTGCGCGCCGATCTGCGCTTCCTCATGAATCTCTGGAACGACATCAAGCAGCGCTCCGAACAATCCAAGTCGCCGGCCCTCATCTATCGCGATCTTTCGCTCATCGAGCGCATTCTTCGCGACCAGGTGAGCGCGAGTTTTTCGTCGATCTGGGTCGACACGCAGGAAGATTACGAGCGCATCGTGCGCTTCCTCAACCGCTTTTCGCCGGGCCTGGTGCGCCGCGTCAAGCTCTACACCAAGGAGACGCCGCTCTTCGAGCACTTCGGTATTCAGGACGAAATCTCCAAGGCGTTGCGCTCGAAAGTCTGGTTGAAGTCCGGCGGCTCGATCGTGATCAACCAGACCGAGGCGCTGGTGGCGATCGACATCAACACCGGCAAGTATGTTGGCAAGTCGGCGCGGCTTGAGGACACGATTCTTAAGACCAATCTTGATGCGGTGCCGGAAATTGTGCGGCAAATTCGGCTGCGCGACCTGGGCGGAATCATCGTGATCGACTTCATCGACATGGACGAGCGCAAGAACCGCTTCAAGGTGATGGCCGCACTCGAAGACGCGCTCAAGAGCGACCGCGCGCCGACCAAGGTTCTGCAATTCAACGATTTCGGCCTGGTGGCGATCACGCGCAAGCGCGTCAAGCAGTCGCTAGAGCGCACGCTCAGCGTTCCGTGCCCCACCTGCCAGGCGACCGGCCTGGTGAAAAGTCCCACCACTGTTTGCAACGAGATTTACATCGAGATGCGCAAGATGCGGAAGCACTTCGAGAACGCCGACGTCATGCTGCGCGTGAATCCCGAGACGGTGAAGGTGCTCAAGTCGAACGGCAACCGCTGGCTGAACGAGTTCGAGGAGCTGGTGGGTAAGAACGTGTTGGTCAAGAGCGATGCCACGCTGCACCCGGAACAGTTCGATATCCAGGGGTAAGGAAAACAAGTCGGGGAGAGGCCGGGGCGAGCGCTCCGGCATTTGTTCTTCCCATTCTCCCGCTCAGACCCACTTTGAAATGTGGGGCTGCCTCACGCCATTAGTGGCCGAGCAACCATTCGTCATGGATACCGTCGTAAACAAGCAAGAAGTTCCTGAGGATGTCTCTTCCCATCAGCATCAAGAACTCGTCGTCCTTCCTGCCGGTCCAGCCGAAGTCGCAGCCGATGACTCGCTCCATCTCGAGCTTAGGAATATTGAATTCGGGGAGCGAGAGCCAGGCTGGAAAAACCTCTGACGTCGCGCGCCCGCCCGCCGAGTTGAAACCGACGCGGTCGATGGCCAGTATTGAGAAATGCCGGAAAACTCCAATATCGATCGCCGAGGCATCGGCCCCGGTATCAAGGAGCGCCATCCCTCTGACGGGGCCTTGAACAGGCTTCCCCTCACCCTCGCGGAGCGCGGCGAGCGTTTCTGGCAGACTGATCGTGACTGGGATGAGCGCCCCGGCTTTCTCTAGTTGGTTGCCTTCTTTTCGAACGTCCGGGAACTTAATGATGGGCATGGATCAGGCCGTGTAACAGAGCAAGATTTGTGAGGTTCTGCTCCGCGGAGGTCACCTTTCTTACCAGGAATTGCCGATCTCCGAACGCCTGAATCCCCGCGTTGTACGCGTTCTCTACCGTGTCGTAGGCCCCTAGAAGTTGCTCACCGAGGATGACGACAAACTTCCCCTCGTGGTCAGAGAGAAGCTTGGCCTTGTGCTTTTCAAAATACTCAATTCCTGTTTCAAGGGGCACAAAAAACCTCCCCTCCCTGGATTTGGATGGGCGTCGGCGCGTTGAGAGCCGATTGGACGCCATTTTTATCCCTCCCCTTCCTTTTGTCAACATAATTCTCGCCGGTTTCCTTCCTCTCAGGAACGCATGGTTGGCGAAACTTCATTCATGTCGTGCAAAACTGGGTCCAAATCCCTTCAGTTCCCAACGTACAGCATCTGGACGAAATAAACTGCAAACTATAATCCGTTGAACCTAAATAAGAACATCTTGCTCCCAGCGCGATTCCCGCCAAAATCCCCGATTCGCCACAATCGTCTTGCAACTTCCGTGTGGCTCAGGGCGATTCCGACATTGCTGTTTCCAAAACTCAACCACGCCTACCGGATCACATGAACCGGCACACCGAGCTTGAGATTCTTCCAGAGCTTCTCTGTCGTGTAAACGTCGGCGTGCAGTGCAATGGCCAAGGCTAGGCACGCCCGGTCGCCCAAAGATAATCCAAAGGGCTGCGTGGACCGGATGAGGGTTCCTGCAGTTTTCGCCTGATCGCTTGTGAGCGGCTCAACAGCGGCGACTTGATCGAGGGCGTCCTCCCAGGCCTCGTCCGGATCGTAGCCGCGGCTGACGAGCTTGGTTTGCACCTCGGCGAGGTTCACCGTGCTAACGACCGCCTTGTCGATAATCCCGTCCGTCAACTTCTCGGCTCCGGGCTCCTGGAGCAACAAAGCAAGAATGGCAGAGGCGTCGAACACCACGCTACTCAAGCTCTTTCCTCGCTTCCTCGCGACGTTCGGCCATTAATTCATCTGAGAGCAGAACACCTTTGGGAATATAGCGCCGCGCGCGTTCTTGCGCTCTTCGAATTCTCGCCCGGCGCGTTGAAACGCGTATCTCGTAGTCGTCGGAGCGCATCTCGACAAAATCGCCCACGCGAATACCCAGTGATTCGCGAATCTGGGCGGGGATCACGATACGCCCTTTTTCTCCTACCTGAACCCGCGCTTGAAGCTCCATGTGTCCCTCCTCGCATCTTGTGACACCATTGTATCTCGGTGGCACCGATTATGAAAAGTGGCACCACCAGCCGGTCCTCCCCCTGCACTCTCTCGGCAAAAAGCAACCTCGAACAGAATTTGGTGTCTAACTCAAGTGCCGGGCATAGACTGTCCGGTTGGGCCTAAAACAATTCAATCCATGAGGTTCCCACATGCCATTCTCCCGTTTCGCGCCGCCGTTGCGGTGCCTGAGTTTACTGGGCTGCATGGTTGCGTTCGCAGCCGGTGTAGCCAACGCGCAGTCTGCTTCTAACGATTCATTCGCCTCATCCGGCTCTTCTTCCAGCCAGGCAGGCCTCAGCGCTTCCGGCCTCCAGCTTGCCGAATTCGCTTTTCCCGAGGCTCCGGGCGGCTCTGCAGCCGAGGGCGCCGGATCGGGCGCCGGCCAGTACGGCGGTGGCTACGCCGGCAAGAAAGGATTCCTGCACAACTGGACCTTCGAGGCCGGGGCCGGATTCAACGCCCCGATCGCCAACGACACTCCATACATCACCTGGGGCGGCAACTTCAACCTGGGCGCGGGCCTCCGCTTCTCCAATCGGCTCTCCGCGCTGCTGGAGTATCAATTCCTGGACGACAAGCTGCCCGGCGCGTTCCTGGCTGCCGAAGGTGTCACCGGGGGCGATGCCCACATCAATGCGATCACCGGCTCTCCCGTCATCGACCTCTTCCCTAAGAAGACGAATGGCATTTATCTGGTTGGTGGGTGGGGCTACTACCATAAGTCGACCAACCTCAATGACTATGAATGCTGCGACATTTATGGGTACGATGTGGCGGTCACGGTTGCCTCGGTCACTTCCAATCAGTGGGGCGGCAATGCCGGTTTAGGCATTTACCATCGGCTAGGGACCCATTATGGCGGCGACAGCCACTCCGAGCTTTTTGCCGAGGCGCGCTACACGTTCCTTCACACGCCGCCCGTCACCCAAAACAACGGTCTCGGAACCACCGAGCTGATTCCGGTCACACTGGGCCTACGGTTCTGACGCCGGTTCTTGGTTCGTTTGCAGTCAGCACGGCCCCTGCCCTACCCTAGCGACAAAAACAGAAACGTCGCGAGGGTGGGGCACCCGCACCCAACGAAGCTGGCGAACGCGGGGATCGACCCCTGGGGCTTCACCAAGGTTTGCGATCCTCTTCCGTTGGCGCACCAACTTCGCCGCGTTCGATCCTCTCCAAAAACACGCGCGCCAATCTGCGCTCGCCCGGGTGGCTCTCGCCGTGCATTGTGCACAGGTCGAGGAACTCGTCGCAGAGCGCGTTTCGCTCGCCTTGTTGCGCGAGCACCTGTTGCAGGGCGACGGCCAATTCCCGCAGCCGCGCAGCCTCGATCCACTCTGCATCCTCTCCGCCGTCATCGACGGATTCCGAAAACAGTCCCCGCCGGCCGCGTGCGCACTCGTCCAAGCAGGCCAGCAGTTGCTCGCCGAATGCGCGGCTTAGACTTTCAACTTGTTCGGGATCCATCCGGTCGCGGGGATCAAGTTCCATTTTCGGGCTCATGTTCGGGCTCATGATCGCTGCTCACGATCGGAATGCGGGGCCGAGGCTCATTTGGCGTGCATCGCGGCTTCCACTTCATCGGCGGTATGCGGCAAACTCGCGTCCAAATCCATGAGCTTGCCGTCCGGGCCGACGAGGAAGTCGCACTCGATGCGCACGCCCAGCTTCTCCTCGGGAATGTAGATGCCGGGCTCAATGGTGAAGACCATTCCTGGCTTGAGCACCACCGGGTAGGTCGCCGGTTCGTGCACGTCGATGCCCATCAGGTGGCCGAGCCCGTGCAGCCAATACTGGCCCAGCGGCTGCCCGTGCAGGTCCCTGCCGTGGGTGTTGATGTAGTTGTAGGCCACGGTGTCGAGCGAATTGGGGTCCAGGCGATCGCGGTCGTTGATGGTGGATTTGCCGGCCACAAATGCATCGATGGCTGCCCTCTGCGCGCCCAGCACAATGTTGTAGATCTCGCGCTGGCGCGTCGTGAAGCGGCCGCTGACAGGGACCGTGCGCGTGATGTCGGCGGCATACATCGAGTATTCGCAGGCGGCGTCGACGAGCAGAATGTCGCCGTCCTGGAGAGTGCGTTCGTTGGCCGAGTAGTGCAGCGTGGTGGAGTTGATTCCCGACGCGACGATGGGAGCGTAGCTCGGGCGCTCGCAGCCGTTCTCCATCCACACGGCCGTCATGCCGCCGGCGATGGCGCGCTCCGTCATGCCGGGCTTGACCCACCACTGCATCATTACGCGCTGGCCGACGGCCGAAGCCGCCGTCGCTTTCTTGATGAGCTCGATCTCTCCGGCGTCCTTGACCATGCGCAGTTGGGCCTCCGGCTCAGTCACATCGTGAGGCCGCAGCGCCGCGTTGGATGCGAGAGTCGCCGAGGTAAACGTGAGCAGTGCGTTCGCGGCGACAGAGTCCGGCTGAGTCCAGAGATTCGACAAAAGCGTTCGGTCGGCAGCCAGCAGTTGGCTCAACTCGGCAGGTAGTTGCGTCATCGGTTCGACCGCATCGACTCCCGCCGATTGCACAACTCCGGGGGTCGCCGCATCCATCTTTACGCCGGTGTACTTTTCCTTGCGCAAGTCGCGAGCGGGGAGGAACAAGATCTCCCTGTAAGGGCGCTGCGGGAAAGCGTGCGGCGCTTCGGCCGCGATGAGCAGCGCGGCTCCGGGCTCGTTCCAGCCGGTGAGGTAGTAAAAATTCGAGTCCTGGCGGAACGGCGTCAAATCGAGTTGCGGCTCTTCCGCCGCAAAGAGGATCGCAACCCCGCCTTGCAGCTTCTCCGCTAGCGCAACACGGCGCGCCCGGTACGCGCTGGCCGGCTGCTTCTCAAAGGCGCGGAGTGCCGGCCATGCGGGAGCCAAGAAGAGCAGACCCAGGACTAGAATTCGGGAAAGTTTCATTCCGCTATTGTCGCGCCTTGCTCGGCGAGGCGCAAAGAAAATCCGCAGACAACGTCGGCCGTTGCCTGCTCGTCTTTGTCGCCCTGCACGCCGCGGTCAACCCCAGTGCGGCAAGACTCCCGCGCCGGCACGGGATGGCGAAAACGCCATCACTATGCCAGCATTGCCCGCTGTTTGGAGGAAACGAAATGCTTGCCTTGCTCCTCCGTTTCCACGCCTACCACGATCACATCCAGATCGAGCGCCTTTGCCATAGCCAAAAGCGGCGTCAGGACCGCCATACTTACCGGTCCGGTGCCGATGGACTGCGTATCGGCAAGGCTGAAACAATCCAAAATGCCAAGGTCGTTTCCAGCCCCGACGAGTCACATTCACAAGCAGCGCTTGATGCCGTTCGCCAGTGGCGCTACCGGCCCTATACAGTGAACGGCGAGCCTGTTGTCGTGATGACGACGATCAATGTCGGCTTCTCACTTAACCCTTAGCTCGGGTAGGAGCGATTCTCCTGACCGCTATCTCTTCGGCGCGGGCTTGGCATCGGGCACATCGAAGTAGCCGATGCGCAGCTCCGCCGTTGGAACGAAGCCGGTGAGGTGAACCTGAAACCGATCGGCATCGAGCTTCTCCACTGGCGCGTTTTGCGGAGAGCAAAAGCTTACGAAAACCCGCGTATCGTCCTCCATCGGTTTGCCGCGTTCGACGATCAGTGTGAAATCTTCGATGGGCTGCTTCCAGGTGTTGGCGGATGTGAGTATGAAGTCAACCCAGCGGGGATGTGCGAATTGCCCATATCCCGGCCCGCTCGCTCCCATTTGCCCGATGAGGCCGTTCAGAAATGAGGGATACGGGCAGAGCCCTTCCAGGCGCTGCACGTCTTCGCGAGCGTACTTCACGGTTTCGGCGTCCCCTGTAGGCTCCTTGTGCTGCAAGACGTTTTTCAGGGTTTCAGGCGACATCAACTCCGATCCATCAACCGGCGTGTATTCGTGGCGGATGTGGATCGTGGAATGGGCCGGGAACGTCTGCGTCCAATGGTATTGCAGCGAGACGGTCCATGCGCCCCATTGGTCCGATTTCTCTGGCTCGAAAAGCCCCAAGTCAATGAGACGTCTTTGCTCCATCGGCGGGAGCCGCTCCAAATCCGGAGTGTGATAGTAGGATTCCGCTCCAGATGGCTCGTGTAGGTGTCCGAAGGTGGCGATGTCGATCCCATCAGACTGCAAAATCGCGGTGACATCCTTCCCGCTCAACGTGGCTTTCGCCTCAATTTGAAATGCAGCTTGCTTCCCATCGACAAAAAGGTGGAAATCGGAAAACGATGCATAGGGAATTCCGGGCCCATCTGGGCTGTAGCTATAGGGCGGCACGGGAAACGCCACTTCCGTGGTCACGTCTTGGTCCGTGTCGTTGCGGAAGTCGTAATCGACGACGACCCTTGCCGGGCTGATTTGCAACACCTCTTTGGCCATGACGATGCGCGTTTCGCGGCGCGGAACGAGCCCGCCGGCGGCAATCGACGCGGCCGAATCGTCGGCCAAAGCAGGATTGGCCGCGCACAGGACAATGCCGGCGGCTATCGCCAGACTGCGAAGTGGAATTCCCGGATTCATGGCCGCCAGTATCGCAGGAGCCGCCTAGCTCCTGCAACGGAGAATCATCGACCGGCGCTGGCCGTCCCGCATCGAGACGCGCCGTTGCTGCGTCTTCGATCTCCGTTCGGCATCACCCTCATGGACCGAGGCCGACGGTGCGACCTGGTGCGCGAATCATTGCCTCTTCGGGTCGCTGCGGAATCGCGCAAAGGCCCAGGCGAGGTTGAGCGACATGGCCAGCATGCCGGCGCCAAGGGTCAATACCTGCCGCGCGGCGTGCAAGCTAAAACAATCGACGCGAATGATGAGCAGATAGGAAACCAGCAGATTGAGGAATCCCCAGAGCACATTCACCGTCGAGGAAGAGAGCCCCCTGCCCGGCGGCTTGGCAAAGGGGCTGTGAAAAGCGCGCCCGGAGATTCCGTTGATGAGATGAGGCAAGGAATTGGCCAGAAACGCGCCGCCGAAGAAATAGGCCAGATAGTGGTACCAGTGCATAGTCGTTCCACTCCTGCGAACGGCCAACATGGTAACAGAAACTAGCTCGCGCCGAGGTAGATGAATCGCGCCAGGAACAGAGCGGCGAGTAAGTAAAGCAGCCAATCCTGGCGGCGCGCTTTGCCCGCGAACAGGTGCAGGACCGCCCAGGCGATGATGCCGAATCCGAGGCCGTTGGCGATCGAATAGGTGAGCGGAATGAGAACCAGCGTGAGGAAAGCGGGCACGGCAACGAGCGGATCGTGCCAGTGAATTTCGGCGATGGTGGCGAGCATGAGCGAACCGACGAGAATGAGCGCGGGCGCCGTGGCTGCCTGGGGCACGATGGCGGCGAAGGGCGCGGCAGAGATGGCGCCGAGAAACAGCAGCCCGGTGACGATGGCCGTCACGCCGGAGCGCCCGCCGGCGGCGACGCCGGCCGTCGATTCCACGTAGCTGGTCACGGTGGAGGTTCCGATCACCGAGCCAAACATGCTGGCCGTGGCGTCGGCGAAGAGAATCCGGTTGAGCCGGGGAATGGAGTGGTCGGCGCCGATCAACCCGGCGCGCTTGGTGACCGCTACCAGCGTGCCCAGGTTGTCGAACAGGTCCACGAAAAAGAAAACGAAGATAATCTCGAGCAGGCCTTTGTTGACGGCGCCGGCGATGTTCAGTTTGAACGCAGTCTGAGCCAGCGCGCCCGCGCCGCCGCCGCCCGGCGCCCAATGCACCATCCCGAAGGCCCAGGCAATCCCGGTGATGGACAGTACTCCGATGAGAATCGCGCCCTTCACCTTGCGAATCACCAGAGCGGCCATCAGCATCAGGCCCAGAAGCGTGAGGTAGGCGGTGGGGTTGCGGATATTTCCCAGGCCGACCAGCGTGTTGGGGTCGCGCACCACGAGCCCGGCGTGCTGGAATCCGATGAAGGCGATAAAGAGGCCGATGCCGCCGGCGACGGCCGCATAGAGTTGATGAGGAATGGCGCGCAGAATCACCCGCTGGATGCCGGCCAAAGTGACGCCAAGAAAAATCGCGCCCGAAAGAAACACAGCGCCCAGCGCCGTCGGCCAGGGCACGTGCATCTTGAGGCATACGGTGTAAGTGAAGTAGGCGTTCAGGCCCATCCCCGGCGCCAGCGCGATGGGATAGCGGGCGACAATGCCCATGAGGATCGACGCGAAGGCCGCAGAGAGGCAGGTGGCTGCGGTGACCGCGGGCAGCGGCAGCCCGGCATCGGCTAATACGGCCGGATTGACCAGCACGATGTAAGCCATGGTCAGGAACGTGGTGACGCCGGCCAGAATCTCGGTGCGCCAGTTGGTGCCGAGACGCTCGAATTCAAAGTAGTTCTCGAGTTGCTTGCGCATTTTCGGTAATAGTTAGGAAAACACACGGCGCTGCGATTCCCAAGGGTTTTTCTTTTGGCTTCTCTCGGATGGCCGCGGATTCGGTGCGTTTGCGCCGGCAAGATTTCGAAGGGGGCCAGCGGTCAAGAGACCGTTGAAGCGATTGGCCGACCATTCGTACAATGACGGCAGGGAGCGAATCGGAGGAGGTCTGCGATGCCGGCATACGAGTACGCGTGTGGAGAGTGCAACCATCATTTCGAACAGCGGCAGAAGATGTCGGAGACGCCGGTCGCGGTTTGTCCCGAGTGCGGAGGAAGAGTGAAGCGGCTGATCTCGGGCGGGGCCGGCGCGATCTCGAAAGGAAGCGGCGGTGCTTCGGCAGCCGAGGACATGGGTTGCTATCCCGGCGGCCCGTGCTGCAGCGAGGGCGGCGAATGCTGCGGCGACATGGCCTGCGAGGACTAGGGTGACGGCGAGAGCCGGCTCAGCAGCTTCGCCGCGTCCTTGGCAAAGTACGTCACGATGAATTCGGCGCCGGCGCGGCGGATGCCGAGGAGCGACTCCAGCATGGCGCGCTTGGGGTCGAGCCAGCCCTTCTCGAATGCGGCTTGCAGCATGGAATATTCGCCGGAGACCTGGTAGGCGCCCATGGGCACGCCGAAGCGATGGCGCGCCGCCTGCACCACGTCGAGGTAAGGCATGGCCGGCTTCATCAGAATCATGTCAGCGCCCTCTTCGAGGTCGAGCTCGATCTCGCGCATGGCTTCGCGGAGATTGGCGCCGTCCATCTGGTAGCTGCGGCGGTCGCCGAACTGGGGCGCCGAATCGGCGGCCTCGCGGAACGGCCCGTAAAACGCCGACGCGAACTTCGAGGCGTAGCTGAGGATGGGCGTCTGCGTGAACCCCTCGGCGTCGAGCGCGCGGCGGATGGCGGCGACGCGGCCATCCATCATGTCGCTGGGGGCGACGACATCGGCGCCGGCCTTCGCCTGGCTGACGGCCGTGCGCGCCAGCAGCTCCAGCGTGGGATCGTTGTCGACTTCGAATCCGCCGCCCGACTTGACGACTACGCCGCAGTGGCCGTGGCTGGTGTACTCGCACAGGCAAACGTCGGCGATGAGAACCAGTTTTTTGGCGGCGGCAGACTGCTTGAGCGCGCGCAGCGCCTGCTGCACGATGCCGTTCTCTTCCCATGCGCCGGTGGCTTGTTCGTCTTTGGATTCGGGCAGGCCGAAGAGGAGCAGCCCGCCAATGCCCAGCTTGGCGGCCTCCTCGGCTTCGCGAACGGCCTCGTCCACCGAAAGATTGAAGACGCCGGGCATGGAGCCTACGGGCGTGCGCACGCCCTTGCCGGGGCAGACAAACAACGGATAGATCAGGTCGCCGGGCTCGAGGGCGGTTTCGCGCACCAGCGCGCGCAACGCATCCGTGCGCCGCAGGCGGCGCAGCCGGGTGGCGGGAAAGCTCATGCGTCGATTGTAGACGACGGGTTCGAGCGCCCAGGTTTCTGACCGGGTGAATTCGTTCCTTGCGGTTCGCGGTTCCCGGGTCCCAGAAGCGGGACCTGGGGCACCCACACTCGCGCAGGATGGGCGGACGGGGGCCTAGGTCTGCGCCGGCGGCACAACGGCCGGATCGCGCTCCCAGCCCTCATTCGCGAGCACCAGCCGCTCGATCACCACGGCCGCAACATTGGCATCCAGTTGCGACATTGCCTGATACTCCGAGGGCCAGCAACGATATACGTTGTACGCCCGCACGAGCTGCCCGGCGTCGTTATAGAGCTCAATATAGATGTCCTTGCGGAACTCGTTCAGCGACATCTCCGCGCCCAGCGCTGCGCCGTACTTCCAGACCAGGTTCGCCCAGTTTTCGAACGCGGGATCGTCGGTGAGCCCGCGCTCCAGCGTGATCGGCATAAACTGTGTGAGCCCCGTCGATTTGTGGCTTGTGCTGGGGTCGCCGCCCGCGCGGTTCTCCACGACCTCGGTGGTGCGCACCAGTCCCGACACGCGCGAGATGGCGGGAACATATTGTCCATCCCACTTCACTCGAAAGTTGAAATTCTTGTACGGGTCAAGCCGCGTCGAATTGGTTGTGAATTCTGCCATGCGACCGAGAATATCATCGTGCCCCTGCCGCACAGATGAATTCTCGAGTCGCTTCGGCGCCTGGTCCCGCAGTCCCTTAGTCCCCTATTCCGCGCTTTTCGTTTATTCTTTCCCTCGATGTCCAATACCCTCTCCGTAGTGCTGATTACGCTCAACGAGGCGGCCAACCTGCCGCGCACTCTGGCCAGCGCTCGCGGTCTGGGAGAGATCATCGCCGTCGACTCCGGTTCAACCGACGCCACCGTCGAGATTGCCCGCAGCTTCGGCGCCCGGGTCTTCTCCGAACCGTGGAAAGGCTTCGGCGCTCAGAAGAATTCTGCCATCGCTCGCGCCACCTCCGACTGGGTTCTCTCGCTCGACGCCGACGAAGAAGTCAGTGCCGATCTCGCCCGCGAAGTCCAAGCACTCCTCGCCGGCCAACCCGCCTTCAACGCCTATCTTATCCCGCGCCTCAACCATTTCCTCGGCCGGCCGCTGCGTCACGGCGGCTACTGGCCGGACCGGAAGCTTCGTCTTTTCCGTCGCGGCGCCGCCCGATTCAGCGATCGCGCCGTACACGAGACCATGCAATCCGACAAGCCCGCTGGCAGCCTCAAGGGGCATCTCATCCATCGCTGCTATCCCACGCTCGACGATTACATCGAACACATGAACCGTTACAGCGCCATCCATGCGGAGATGCTCGTTGCCTCAGGCCGCGCCGGCCGTTCCTGGCCATGGCTCCTTTGGAATGCGGCGCTGAACCCCGCGGCGACCTTCGTTTACAACTACTTTTTGCGCCTCGGTCTTCTCGACGGCCGCGAGGGATTGCTGCAGCACCTCAACCATTCGGCCTATATCCATTGGAAATACGCGAAGGCATGGGAGTCAGGGAGAGGCGCGCAACTGGCAAAATCCTGATCACCGGCGCTCAGAAACGATGCCGCCCGTGGCCCACGATAAACGTCAGCATGCGCAGGAGCAGCAAGACCACTAATAAGGCCGCCAAAAATAAGCCAGTCAGGGCAGCGCCCGAGTTCTTCTGTTTTTTGCGTCGAATGGCTTTCATCTCCGACTGCGGTTGACCTGCATCGATTCGGTATCCGCTCACGAATTGCATATTGGCGTCGAGCGGAGGCGTAGACGCGACGGAGTGCGCAGAGGCCGAAGTTCGTTAGGAGCAACCGCAGATCCTTCGACTTCGTTTGGCGCAAAGCACGCGCCAAACTACGCTCAGGATGACACGGCATCTATGGTGCGAACATCAGAGACCTAGTATAGGATGACGGCAACTCGATAGACCGTGAACGCACCACCGTCTCCCTGCGCCGGACAGCTCCCCACGTCCGCAGCGCGGTACCTTCCGGTCTGAAGATTGTCGACCAGTTCCTGGGGCAGGTGCGAAAGGTCGGCGTCCTGCCAGCGCATAATGAAGTGCGGCTGCAGAGCGCCGGTTGCGCGGGGCATTCCCTGGTCCACGGTGCAGGCCGCGCGCGCTGCGCTCGGGTCCTGCAATATTGTCACGCCGCTCGGCGTCACCAGCGCCGCTACACGCGCCTCTACTTCCGCCGCGCTCAACTGCTCGACGGCGCGGGCGTAGTCGGCCACGGCATACAACACGCCGCGCGCAGCCACCACCGCCACGCCCACGCGGTCCACCTCGGGACTCAGCAGGTTTTCGCGGTGTCCCGGCGACTCCATCCACATTTCATGAATCGCAGCCGCCGAGGGCCCGACGGCGACGTTCTCCTCGATCACGCTGAAGCTCGCGCCCGCGCCCGCCGCGCGGACTTTCAGGTCTTCCTCGCCTCCATAGCGATGCGAAATCGGCCCCTCCGCTGCCATCCTCTGGCAGTGCTTTAGCGCCGCTGCCGCCAGCGCCAGATCCCATTGCAACTGCCCCACTCCGGCTCGCGCCCGTGCCTGGTTCGCCAGCGCGAACAACTGCTCCGACTCAGCCTGCAGGTTCGCCTGGTTCCCGGAATTCGGCCGTGCGGCCCACTGCGCCTGCGCCGCGCTCCCGCAACCCGCCGCAACCACGATCGCAAACAAGATCGCTCTTCCGTTTGACCCCATATCGTTTCGGTCCTTATTCCCTATTGCCTAGTCCCTAGTCCCTCGTCCCTTAGTCCCTTAGTCCCTAGTCCCTTAGTCCCTAGTCCCTCGTCCCTTAGTCCCTTAGTCCCTCAGTCCCTTAGTCCCTCAGTCCCTTAGTCCCTCGGTCCCTCAGTCCCTTGATCGTCGCGCGGTCCGATCCAGAGGAACAGAATGATGGCCGGCAATGCAACGACGCTGGTCAGCAGGAAGAACCGTACCCAGCCGATCTTCTCCGACAATACTCCTCCTGAGGAGGCCACGACGGTGCGGCCAAGCAAAGCAAGCGAGGAAAGTAGCGCGTACTGGGTTGCCGTAAAAGCGGGCGAGCATAGGCTGGAAAGATAGGTCACCAACGCGGTCCCGGCCATTCCCCCCGTAATATTTTCGGCCGTGACACACAACGCAAGGTAGCCGATGCGATGCCCGCCTACCGCCTG